>Ga0181395_1000469_pt1 | contig 17169 bp, 32 predicted proteins | sample 18SPOviralmetaG_FD_130124 | JGI IMG/M metagenome (GOLD analysis project Ga0181395, IMG submission 130124) | Marine viral communities from the oligotrophic San Pedro Time Series (SPOT) site, San Pedro Channel, CA, USA - 18 SPOT_SRF_2010-12-16 | ecosystem: Environmental > Aquatic > Marine > Strait...
CAACTGATTCTATAAAGAATGGACTTCGTGCATTTATTTTTGTACTCATTACTTTTTATTTAATGTAAACTTTAAAAATTCTTCTACGTCTAATCCGTATGCTTCTATTAATTGGTCTGGTAAGTTTTTAAATCCTTGTTCAAATGGTTTTGTAAAAAACAAACTAGGTTTAATACCTTTCCTAAATATGCTACGTGCAATTAAGAATCCTATCGTTTTGTAATTACCTTTTTGAAACTTACCTTGTTCGTCTCTTAATCTAATGCCTTTTCTTTTTGCCCAGTCTGATAATGGTTTAATAGGTGGCATTTTGCTTTTATAACTATAAGGTGTATCGTATTTCTTTTCTGTACCACTTACCCCTTTGTCTTGAAAATTACCATAACCTAAATCCCAACTTAATTGGAATGAATTAGGACTTACCTTTAATACACCATCTAAACGTTTATAAAGACCCTTAGTATCGTTCTTCTTTAGTCTAGTAAGGTTACGTCTTGATTGACTAGAAACATACTTTCTAAAGTATTCTAATGATTGTTTAGTATTTGTTAGCATACAGTCATATCGTTTTGCACAATTACGTCAAATGTCGCAACCCATCCTGCTAACTTGTTTTCAAATCTATCTACAAAAGGTTCACATCCTACTGCTCCTTCTATTTGGAATAGGTCAGTATATAAGTCTCCCCTTTGTAATATTGCTATTAGTCTATTTACTATTGCTAGTTGTGTATTAAGTACGTCTTGTTCGTTGTCGTTTCCTACAAATATATCTGTAACTTCGTCTTTAGATTCGTCTACAATATCCATAGCTAAAACACTAATATTAAAAGTGAGTGTATTGTTTAATACGTTGCAGTTATTTACTATGATATGTGATAATGGGAATATAGTTTGTTTGTTTAAATCTACATCGTCTAAACTACCATAAGAAACCGTGTTTACAAAAGGCTCTGCATTTAGAGTATCTTTTATTTTATCCGTTACGTTGTAAAATCCTGTCATCTGTTTTTAATTAATTGTGCTTCTAGTTGGTTCTTTTCTTTTTCAAATGCTAAATACATTAAACATTCGTGAAAGTTTAGTTTAGTGATATATTCAAACCTTGTAACATCCCCTTTAGCGATTCCATAGATTGATTGATACCATCCCCATTTTTTGCCAAAGTTTGCAGCTGCTCCGTAGTTAGTTCCTTCGGTACTTCCTGACTCAAATAGTTCAGGGTAGTTTTCAATAACTCGTTGTTTAAATTGTAAAAAAAAAACATACATCCCATTACTACATCTAGTGGAATACCTTTCATTAGGTCAGCATTATCTAAACCATCGTATTCTTCTATTTGGTATCTATCGCCTTTGTCTAATGTAATTGGTCTATAAAGAACTGCCATTGCTTTGTGCATTGTTTCCCAGTTCGTGAAGTTTTCATCTAAGTCCACATACTCACCTAATGTCATATCATCAAGCACAGGTATAAAACCATAAGTAACTCCTTTGTGTTTAAACTTATGAATCAAATCTTGCTTCTTGTCAAATAGGTTGTTTATATCATTTAGTATTTCCTGAACGTATATGTATTTAATCTTTGCAATATCCTTTAAGTTAAGGTTGCAAAATATCTCAACTGTTTTGTGCATCAAGAAACTACTATCCTGATTGTCATCTGTATTTATCTCTGCAAACTTTTGGTATTGCTCTAATGTTATTTCAGATAAATCGCTTGGTACTTGTATTTCAACTTTCATATTATAACAATAAATAAAAGCCTTATTTGTATAAATAGAAAAAGGGTCACATTACTGCAACCCTTAAACCAACTAATCTAAAAATGAAAAAATGTTAGCACCTTTAAGAAGGAGTGCCAATCCTTATTTTATATTGTGTTCGTATAAGTATCTATATACTTCGTTTATCTTGTCTTCTAATTCCTTACTGTTTTGCTCGTAAGTTTCTTTACCTCTGCTAAATTGGTTCTTATAGTCTATTACTAATTTAACTGGATAACCACCTTTTTTATAACCTGTTTCTATTGGCTTTTGTATAACATATACTTCATTGTCCCAACATATCTTTTTAACTTCCCAGTCTTTTAACTCTTGAGTAACCATAAGAATCCGTTTAAGAATGCGTGTAAGCCTAAAACGCAAAAGGCAATAAACAACAACCCTCTTTTAATTGTGTTCTTTACAGCTGCTCTATTTTCCTTTGCTGTTAATTGTTTTACTAATCTATATTCGTTACTGTTTTTTAAATCTTCCATTGTGTTTGTTTTTGTAAATATATAAAATTAATTTTAAAGTAGTGAAGCGTTTAAGCAATCTGAACTGCATACATCGTCTTCACATTCTGAACCACATACAAAACATTCGTTGCTTTGTTGTAGACTTTCTAAGTATCTGTCGTATTCTCTTTCTATATAACTCATATCTGTTTGTTTTAAATCTCCTCTAGTTCAAAAGTTGATATTAGTTTATTAAGTTTAGTCTCCATAGACTTGAAAGTCTTAGAGCTATGAACAAGCTTAGCATTAAGGACTATCTTAAATCCACTATCCCACGTTCTAACTGAGTCATTAAAACTCACTTCAAGTGTACCTGTTTCACTGTGGAACTCTACTACTTCTCCTTCTAATAATCTGTTTTTTAAAGTTGTCATAATTTTTATTGTTTTTGTTTGTTAATTATAGTGCTAATATATAATTCTTTTTAAAATAAAAAAAATATTAACAATAAATTTTTAATAAATATAATAATTACCCTTATTAGGGTTCTCTAGTTGGTCTGTTAAAACGTACCTAGCTGCATCAATACAATCTGGGTGTTCTCCAGTTGGTTTCTGTAATGTGTTACCTTCTTTATCCTTTGCCCATACATAACCCCCTAATTCTCTTTTAAGGTTCTTAGAACGGCTTGTAACAAATATTTCATTTTGGTTTATTAAGTTGATTCCATATACTACCGAATCCCTCCCTTTACTTACACCGTGTATATTGTTTCCGTATTGTTGTAGTTCTGCAATAGATTTAGGTTCTGCACTATCAGCCGTTATGCTTTCTTTAATATTAGATGCTTCTAAGAATCTATGTATGTCCCTGTTTAACATTCCCTTCTTATAAAGTACCTCATCAAATATATAAGAATCGTTCCATTTGTATAATGCTATTAACGTTGTTGGGTCTACACTATAACCAAAGTCCATTCCATACCCTAATAACCTTGCTTCGTTTGGTACTGTATCTATTTCTTTCCAATCAGGAATACAAGCACCCTCTAAACTACCTAACTCTCCAAGTCCGTAAACCCTCCACCAATTAGCCCAATATGTTGAGGTCTTTCCCTTGCCCTTTGCTTTCTCTATTTCGTTTACAATACTTACAGGTAAACTATCGTTGTCTTTATAAGTTAGTGTTACAAAGTCTGTGTCTTCTTTTCCTATCAACTCCTTATCTACCCAAAATACACTAGACGGATTGTAGTCTAACCATACGTTTCCACTTGTTCTTACTATCAGTTGTTGATAAGCATCAAATGGTATATTGTTGCACTCGTTAATATATAGGTCTGTTCTTCTTGCTCCTCTTAGTTTATCTGGTTGGTCAGTACTAAAGAACTCAATGTAGCTTCCATTTGTAAAGGTGTATTTTAAGGTACTCTTATTTAGTTGCACATCCTTATACCTATTCATTGCCTTTAAAATGCCTAAGAAGTCTTTATATGCACCTCTGCGTAGATGCGGTACACTTTCACTTACTACGCTTATTTCCTTACCCTTGTTTTTTATTGCATAGTCAATCAAGATAAGAAGTATGCAAATAGTTTTACCTGCACTAGTTCCACCCCTTACAATCTTAGTACGACTGTTTAGGCTTCTTAGTTTAGTAAGTGCTTTTGTTTTTTTAACCTGCATAGATTATACAGACTAACGTTCTAGTTATCGCTAATCTATAAACAACGGAACATCTTCGTTAATCGTGATGTCTTTAGTTTCTTTTGGTTTACCTAAGTAGTAACTTAAATATAACTGAACCCATTTAATATCACCAGACTTTACACCCTCTGACAAAGCTGCTAATGCATCATCTTCTAATGGCGATAACCTTTCAACAAGTTTTATCTCCTCGCTTTTAGGTTTACGACCTGCAAATCCTTTTGTAGAATGCCCACCGTTATTTTTTCTACCGTCCATAATTAAAATAGATTAATTAATTAAACAATAACTTTTTTCTGCTTTTGTTAAATACCACCTTTATCATTATCTTTTTTATTCTTATAGTAGTCTTCAAAATAGACCCATATACTCGCTAACGTAATTGTCCATCCTAAGAAGAACAATAATAAATAACTTCCCATCATACTCTTTTTCTTTTTAAGTCCATTTGCATCATATTATATATTGCTTGAACTCTGGTTAATAAATCTTCTGCTTTTTCTTCAGGTGTTTTGTCTATTAGTATGTGTAACTTGTTATAGACTTCGTTTATTCTTTTCATTGGTCTTTTAGGTGGTTCGTAAACTTGTTCAACCTCAACCGTTCTTTTAGCGTTTAGCTTTCTCTTTAGTTCTATTATCTCTTCGTCTTTTGACATATCATATACTTCTTTATAGTAGTTGCTTAAACAAGTAATGTATTTTTGTGCAAAGTCGTAATCTTGTTCTACCCAAAAAGCAGCCTTCTTAAACCCGTGTAATACGGTTGCGTGGTTTAACTCTAAAGTTTTACCTATCGTTTGTAAAGTCATACCCTCCTTTTCTCTTAGTATGTAGAAGTATATAAACCTAGCTTCTACTACTGGTTGTTCCCTTGTCTTTAATCCTATGTCAATAGATAGTGTTTGACCTATAATGTCTTTTAATAGTTTTGGTTTGTTTATTAATATTTCAGTATACTCTGTTTTCATTGTTTGTTGTTTTATAGTTATAAATTTTCTTTCACAAATGTACCATTTTTCATTTCGCCTGTTCTTTTAGATATAACATTATAAGCAGAGTTTATACAATCTTCTATCTTAAGTTCTTCTAGTGCTGCTAAATTAGTTAATACAACTACACAATCACCAATAGCATCTATTATTTCAGGTCTATCATTATTTAATATTGCTTTAGCTAACTCACCAGATTCTTCTTGTAATTTTATATATTGTGTTTTAGTATCTCCTTTGTCTAATATTCCTTTATCTTTCGCCCATTGTCTTATGTTATCGAAGATGGTATTTGTTTTTTTAGGGGTTTCTTCTTGTTGAGATTCATAAAATTTCCATAAAGAATCGTTGTTTACATACATTCCTAAACCATTATACTGGCTAATTTGTAGTCTTGCTTGTATAAATTCTAAAACTTTAGTTGATATTACTACTGTACCTAAATCTTCTAGCACGATATCTTTTAGAGTTGACTTTAAGTTTTTAAAATCTTCTTTTGTTTTTACGTCTTTAAACGTTGTTGTTTTTGGTGTGATTACTGTTTTCATTTGATTTGCTTTTAATTTATTATATGGTATTCTATCTCTCTTGTATTTGTATTTATCTTGAAACTCAAATTCCTTAATAGATGCTTCTTCAATATCTTCTGTTTTATATAGTATTTCATAATCAGAACAACCTTGATATTTTTCAACTCTAGACTTTAAATCTTTAGTGCATCCAATTTTATTAGTCCTTGGTATTCTGTAAATATAAAACATTATTTTTTATTTAAAAAATTATTATACAAATGTAAGTTATGTGCAAAGTGAAAATACGTTCCTACTTCAATATTTAACTTAACAGAAACTAGTTCTTGTAATTTACTAAAACAATATTGGTCATTACAAAACCCATACCATAAATCGTTTGATCTCATTAATACAGACATGTTTAATTTGTTATTCAATATAGTAAACTGAACAGCATAAGTACAGGGTGTATCTTTAAAATAAGTATCTATCTCTTTCCCATCATATATAGATATAGCAGCTTGTCTAGTGTTATTGTTTTCTTTTAGCTTATCTATAACTTTATCTAGTTGGTTGTTTCTTTTCCATTGCCATCCATAATTCGACCTAACATTGCCTTTGTCATCCATCATTCGTTTCCATATTGGAGCGTATGTAGATATTTCTTCAGCATTAGGATTACCAGACATATACCAATCCCATTCTCTATTAGCATAAATAGGATTCCATTTTCTATATTCAGTATCTATATTATTATCTAAAGGATTTGATATAGTAAAACCTTGATTAAATAAAGCTTTAGTATTATCAAAATCAACACCATTATTAGATATTTCATTATAATAAAATTCAAATACTTCTTTTGCATTTTTAAATACCATTTTTAAAATATTTTAAGCACTAAAGTCCAACAACTATTATGGCTATTTAATTTCATTACAAGATTGCTAACAACTATAACTATAGCTCTACTTTTCATTCTCCATATTATTTAATGCACCTAAATAAGATACAGCATCTAATAAATTATCTTCTTTATGGCTATAAGATTCTCTAGATAATTTTAAAGCTACCATACACATAAACATATCTTTTGCTGTTATTTCTTTACCAGTACAACCTGATGCTATATTAGCTGCTCTTTTCATACCTTCAGAAAATGGGCCATACATTCTTTGTTTTTCTTCAGATCTTTTATTAACTATCTCGTTTGCTTGTTCTAATATATTCATTTAATCTAAATTTAAAATTTCTTGCTGTTCGTGTTGTCTTTTAATTATTTCTAATCTACAACGTTTTGCATCGGAGTCTAAGTATTCCCCGTAATGTTTGTTTCTTGCTACAATGTTTAGAAGTTCTTCCATTGTGTACTGTGAGTAAATAAAATCTGTGTAATTCATAATTATTTGTTTTGAGTAAATGTACAAAAACTTTTTTAATTATAAACAAAATTTATTTAATTATTTTACAAAATACCTCGTAAAACATACTGGTCTAAGTCGTTAGGTTCTTCAAAAAAATACTTATAATTCTCAACTGCTCTAAAAAACTTCTCCTTTCCACGTTCTATAAACTCTTCACTCACACCATAAATACCTATGTCTGTACTTGCTTTGTCTATCACTAAAAACTTAAAGTCTTTCTTGTTAAACAATCTTAGGTACATATAACATTGTAAGTCGTAACCATACTTGTCAGCACTATAACGAAATGAAGATAGTTCCGCAGTTGTTTTAAGGTCTATGATTGTATCGCCTTGTATAATATCTGCTTTACCTCTAAAGGGTAGCCCCTCTAACATATCAATAGCAGGTACTTCAAACCCTGACTTGTTTAGTAATTGTATTGCCCCTTCGTTTCTTAATACTGCATCCGCAATTCTTTCGGCTGCTTTTCTTTCTTTGTTTAAAAATACTTCTCCGTGCTTTATTTTTGCTTCCTTGTATATCTTTGTTCCCTTTGTAGATGCTTCTATAAAATGTAGGTCATTTAATTTATGAGGTTCTAGTACCATCCAATGAACTAACTTACCAGCTGCAAGTGCAGGACTATCCGAGTTAGGGTCTCCATACTTAGTAACGTTTCTGTATGTCTTTGGGCTTTTAAGTATCATTTTTAGACTACTGCTACTTAAAGCGTGTTTACCTAGATGACCGTAATAAAAATTGTCATCGTGCATTTGAGTTAGTATTTCTTCTTTACCCCAAGTCTCTCCGTTTAATAATTGTATCATTTGTTTGTTTTTAGTTAATCTTCTTCTTTAAATAATAACTCTTCTATCTTTTCTATTCTTTGTATCATTACCATTAATACTTTTTGCATTTGTTGGATTTCTTTTTGCATCCATATTAGCTTACTTTCTTTCATATATTATTTGTTTTAGTTTCTGTATATATAAAGTTGCATCCATTAGTTCTTCCTGTAAATGTTCTAAGAACGTTTCTAGGCCATCTAATGAGTCTTCTAGTGTAGTATTATATTTATTAATTCCTACTTCACTACGTGTATCGTATAGGTCTTTTACTTCTTGTACTATTAAATCTTGTGATATTTTCTCTATTGGTCTTGTAGCATTCATAGCCCATTGACTATTTATAAATTCATCGTATAAGTTATTATCCCTTTCCATTTTTTCAATGTACTTTTTTACTGAATCACTCATAACCCTAACTCTTCTTTCTTTTTATATTTATTCAATTGTTTTTCTAATAGTTTTTCTCTACGTTCAGATGCTGCTGCTCTATCTATTGCTCTTAGTTTGTCTCCTAACATTTGACTCATAGCAATATGATAATTACCTTTTTCAATATTAAGTTTATTTACAAGCAATGCAATCTCTACAATAGCATCACTAATATCGTTTAAATCTTTGTTGTCGGGTTTTACTTTTTTCCATTCACTGATTACAGAAGTAATTGTAACTATTGCTGAACTCATTTTTAAATCTTCAATAGCAGTAAACTTCTTATACATATATTCTTTTGCTTCTCTCATTAAATGTATTCGTTGTAAATTCTTTCTAACTTCTTCCAAACTCCATTCAAGAAACAACTGTTACAAGATGTCAATTCTCTTTTGTCGTTAAACACCCTGTTATATATTTTTAGTAATGCTTTTTGTTCGTCTACTGTTATAGTGTTTAGTTTACCTATTCTTTCAGATAAGTAATCAAACTCTTCTTCTGTTAAACAATTTGGTTTGTAATGTGGGAATAAGTAATTTAATTTTTCTTTACGTTCATCACATCCGCAATCGTCTCCTGCTATAAACTTAACAACTTTCTTTATTCCAGTTGCTTCAGTAAACTTTTCAACTACATCGCCAATACCTTTGCTTTCTTTGTCGTAGTTCTTTTTCCACTCTTTGTACTCTTTGGTTCTTTTGTCACCTTTAAATTCTGTCATAATCTTGGTTTTTATAGTCCTCATAAGTTTCTCCCAACTTACTACTAACATCTTGTTTACAATTCTTTAAACTATTAAATATACTTACCCAACTTATATTAGTTTCTTTAGCAATTTTTCTAATACTTAAATCAGTATCTCGGTACAACTTAAATAACTTTCTATCGTACCAAGTCCATTCTTCTGCAACTTCATCTATAAGGGTGCATACTTTATTAAATGCTTCTTGTTCTTCTAAATTAGTTTCGTCTGCTATTTGTAGAAAATTTTCTTCGTCATCAATACTAACTTTGTCAATTTTTCTTTTAGAATTATAATACTGAAAATATAATGAACGTAAAGTAAAAAACATATATCCTCTAGATACTTTGTTATTCTTAATAATGTTTTGCGGTTTTGCATATTTTATTAACCTTATGTAGGATTCTTGCACAAGGTCTTCGGCGTAATTATACTCGCCAAAACCATTGACTATTTTAATCCAATCTTCGTGCTGAGTAGCTACAATATTTAACCAATCAGTAAGTACTATTTCTTTTCGTCTGCCCATATTATTGTTAGACTGATAAAACCAATACAGCATTGTAAAGTGTATTCAGTTGCATCGTGTTCTTGTAAATCTTGACTAGAATATAATGCACCAAACATTAACCCTATTATAGGTTGTATATATATATCTGCTTTAACTTGTTGTGCTATATAAAAAAGAACCGTTGCAATTAATAACAAAACTAAAACAACTTGAAAAAGTATAATCATAACTTAAAATTTTAATATCTCGTTTACATCAGACTTCTTACTATGCAAAATATCTTTTCCCATAAACTCAAAACCTACATTGTTTTTTGCCATTCTTAATTTAATAGGTTCGTTGTAAGGTGTACATCTACCACCAGTTTCAGTTTCTTTTACTTTCAAGACGTGCAAATGTGTATACATCCAATCAGTTGCAGAACCTGTATAACGATGACAACATATTACATCATCACTACGGTTACCCCATTTACCTCCACCTTCAACGCCTGCTAAACCTAAAGGTTGTGGAAGTTCTGAATATTCGTGGTCTTTTGGGTGTACCCTTCTTAAACTTTCTGTAACACCGTGAGCATTTAAGTATACAGCTACATTCCTTTTTTTAGCAAATAATCTTAATTCACTTGCTACTTGGTAATCATATTCGTGTTTACCTACACCTCTCATTATTTGTGTATCTACCGCTAAACTATTATAAGGGTCAATTAGTATTGCATCATAATCCCAAGCATCTTTTATATCGTTTGCTTGTTTTAATAATTGCTTATAAGTAACCAACTCTTCAACGTCTATTATTTTAAAATGTTTGTCACACCATTTAGTAGCTTCTTCTATTTGTGAATCAGTTGCAGTTTGTATTGGTAAACCCATTTTAAACTCAATAATCTTTCTAACTAAGTTATGTGAACTATTTTCACTAGACCAAATCAAAAACTTTAAATTATGTTTTATAGCCCATACTGTAAACAGGTAAGTTGTTAAACTTGTTTTCCCGACATTTGCGTGACCTATGATTAAATTAAAGTTACCCTGTTTAAACCTAAGGTATTCATCAATATCTTTAATACCAATTTTTAATCCTTCTTTTATTCGTCCATACTTTATATCTAGTATCTTACTCTTAATATCTTTTGCTTGTGCTATCATTGTTTGTTGTACTTTAGTATATCCTTGCTAGGATAATTCTTTATTTTGTACTCATATCCTAAAATTGGATTCACTTGGTAGTTCCAAAAATCGTGAGGTAATGGTTCTCCTTCTTTTAGTATTTTTAATTTTGCCATATAAAGGTAATAAAAAAGGGGGTTGTTACACCCCCAGTTAATTAAAACGGTAAATTTACCTCTCTCGCTTCGTTTTGTTGGGTGTTTGTTACTTCTTCCCTTTGTGCTACTACTATTGTAGTTTCTGGGTTTATCCACCTAACACCTGCATTACCTAAAGAAATCTTTTTAGTCTTTGCTTCACGTTCTTCTTTAGTTTGTGATTGTACTACCCAAGCATTATTATTATACTTGCTTTCATCACTTAACAAAATATCAAAGTTTAAATACTTTCCTTTGTTTAATTTGCTTTTGTCTATTGATTCTAAATCAATACTTCCTGAAATAATTCCTGTTGTTGCCATAAATTTTTACTTTAAAATGTTTATAATTGGTTATGTAATATACTCTTTTTATTTTACAATTTGCTGAGTTCATCTTGAACTTTTTTAGATACCTTGTATTTACTTTTAATAATATCTAAAGAACCACCTTCTTTTAAATACTTTAATGCTCTACTAAATTCAGGTGTATTAGAATTTAACCAAGCTTTAGGCTGTTCTTCTACTGGTGTATTGTTAGATGCAATATTACCATCGTCATCTACAGCTTGTAAACCTAATAAACTTGCTAATGTATAACGTCTGTAATAAGTAATTGCAGAACCTAACTTCTGTGGGTCTGTTAATTCAGGAAGTTTTAAACCTGATAATGTAGCGCCAGTTCCGTCAATACATATTAATTTGCTTACTACCATATCTTCTTCAATAGGCTGCAATAGTAATAACCTATTCTTTTTTAATAATGGTTGCAGTTGTTTAATAAGTGAGTTGATGTCAAAATACTTTGACTTGTAAAATGGATTTTTAGCATCCTTGCTAATAGTTCCAATCTCTTGCTGTAAGTTAAACAGCTTTTCGTTGATTTCAATTTGTTTGCTCATATATATTTATTTTTATTGCAATATACAACAAATATTTTAAATATAAAAAAAGGGCTAGAAATGAATCCAACCCTTTAACAAACAAACAATTAATAAGAATTAAGTACTAAAGAAGTTTTTTAACTTCATCAGAGTAGTGTTGAAACATTTCCTCTAATTCTATATTTGTAAATTTAGTTATTTTATTACTTTTTTCGTGTAAATTTTCAGAAAGTTGTTTACCAAGATATAAACTATATTTATATTGTTCTCCACTTCTAAACATATTACACCCTACACATTGTGGTTTAACATTATCTTCATCCCATCTAGTAGAGTAATGTTTTCTACTCATAAAGTGTCCTGCTTGTATTCCTCCTGTTTTCCAATGTCCTTTTTTACCACAAGTAACACAAGTGCAAATATCATTCTTAGAGTTTTTAAGTCTTATATATTGACTAAATATAACATCTAACTTTTTAACTAATTTGCTTCTTGTTGGTTTTTTAGAATTTTTAGGCATTGTTTTTCTAAGCATCTAATGATTTAAGTAATAAACTACCAGAATCTTCATCTATTCCTTTTATTTGCTTATATATGTATTTAGAGTTTTTTTTTACTTCTAACCTTTCTGCTTTTGTAGAATCGCTTCCTAAGTTAGTGTACATATTACAATCTAACTTTAGTAGGTTATCAGTTCTTTCTTTAATGCTTAATGCAAAATCTTTAGCGTATTGTTCTGCTTTTTCTTTTATATCTTCTTTCATATTATTTATTTAAAGATTAACTATTATTAAGCCTCCTCCCACCAAAGGTACTTCGTTTATTTTTAAGAAACAAGTACGGTTATTAACAAAAAAGTAAAATGTAGTCTATTTATGTTTGTTGTTACCCATAACTTTCTCAAATCCACGAGAACCAAAGTAACCCATAAACACAATCTGTAACAAGGACTTAACGGTATCTAAACCTTCTAATTGATAGTACCATCCAATAACAAAAGATACTGTTAAAAAAATTAATGTTAAAGGTCTAACGTTACTAGCTAACCAACTACCACTTCTAGCATCGGCAACCCAACGTCTAGTTATGCCATCAAATTCGTGGATTTCTTGTTCTAGTTTTTTAAGTGCTATTTCTTTGTCAGCACTACTCATTTCAGAACCCCCTATAAGAGCCTTTACAACGCTTCCTACAGGACTATCTCCTGCAAGTGAACCAACAACACTAGGTATCTTATCTAGTAAGAACTGACCTACCTTAGTATCTTTAAATTTCTTTTTACTCATAGGTTAAAGTATTTCCTGAAGTATTAGTACATCCAAATAACTCGGTCGTCTTTATCTGGGTCGTTGTCAACGTGGATAAATGTTTTTGCGATACCAATCCTATTGAATCCTGCTTTAACAAGGGCATCAACAATAATGAATCTTTCTCTTGAACCTGTACAATGGATATCTGCTGCGTATCCATATAAATGACTGCTTTGTTTTTTTCCTCCAATATATGCGTTATGCGATTCGCTTCTGAAGCCACTATTGATTTTAAAAGCAATACCAGCAATACCACGAGCATCGTCAAGCATTTGAAGAAATGGGTCTTGCATATACTTACCACTTCCTGCTTCATCAGGGGAATCAAATTCTGATATATCAAAATGTAACATATTAACTGAAATTATGTCCTGCGAATGTATGGACTCCGTTACCTTCTACTTCTATTTCTTTACCAGCCCATCCATAAGGAGACTCTTCTAAATCATTCCATAAAACATCTACTGAGTATTTGCTTGATGCCACTCCTTCTGTTTCTACTTCTCCTTCTTCGTTGTATGTGGGTTCTGTTTTCCACAGATAACCTAATTTAACGATAGTATGTCTGTGGTTTGGTACATCGTTCCCATCTTCATCTTGAACGTGCGGTAGAGCGTCTATTTTAGACTGTGCCTTTGCTTCGCTGTCAAATTCGTATTTTTTAAATAGTGTTGCCATAATTTACTTTTGTTATTTATATAGGTGTATTTGTTACTTATGTTGTTAGTGTTATTAGTTCTGCGTCTGTTAGTGCGGTGTTATATATTTTATTTTCTTCAATCTTACCATAAATTAAAAACTCTGTAAAATTAATACCTACTGGTATGTTTCCACTTGTATCTGTTCCTTTTATTTCTCCATTTATAGCAACTTTAAAATCATTGTTTTTATATGATATTGCTATTTTATTTAAAACCCTTGCGTCTTGACTTGTTATACTAAAAGATGCCGATGTAGCACCTCCAGATTGAATCAGAATAAATATTCCGCTTTCAGATGTTGAATAAATTAGTATTCTATTAGATGAAGTTCCATCCGAAAAAACATAATAAATATTAGTTGATATTTCAGTCCAAGATAAATTGACATAAACAGTTCCCTCCGTTTGACCAACAACACTATTTGGTATATTTTGCTGAATATTTGAATCCGCCACCCTCGTTACAGCACTCCCTTCGGTTTTGATGTACGATGTTGCGTAGCTTCCTTGTTCTAATTGTGCGCCCCAAATAAAAAATCCATCGCCTAAAGTCCAACTGTTAGCTGTGTTTCTAGGGGACGTGGCGCTTGGAATAGCACTTATTATTGCAGATAAAGTAGCGCCCGATGCTGTTCCTGTAACGGTAACTTTATAAAAATCATTTAAATATGGTTCTATACTTGCATTTAGCACAGATGAAACTGTTCCTAATACTCCATTTACTATGTCAAAATTAGCGAAAGGCGAACCGCTCACAACTTGACCACCTCCAAAATAAATTTGAACAAATTGCACCTCTGATGGTTTAAAATAATAACTTAGAGCAAATGTTGAACCTGATGGAGAAATGGATGCATTATTCACATAAACTCCAAATGTAGAAGTTTGAGTTGTACCGATTGAAATCTTATCTGCATTTAAAGTGCCATCTGGAGAAACAGTTTGATTTGACGTGGCAAACGCACTTCCAAATTTAGTCCAACCAGTTCCACTTGCACCCTGAATAAAATCTTCTGAATAACGATACAAATTAGTCCTACTCGGTTCTAACAACAAAGCACCTTTAGTATTATCCTTAAAGTCTATTCTTGGCACATCATTACCTACTTCTTCAATAAGTCCTGATTGATTTACAACTGTTGCTTTACTTGCTCTAGTGAATGTAAACGGAAGCGGTTTAAAATTGTCGTTCTCATCGTTAAATGCCAATGCAGTTCCTTCGCCTGTTGCCCATTTACCATCGCCAAATTTTAGTGTGTTAGCCATTGTATATTATATTTAAATTTAATGCGTTTACCATAGACACCCAACTTGTGTAAGATGTTAATGTTTCTAGTTCTAGGTCTGTTAGTGCTGTATCGTAGTAGCCGAGTTCTTTTGTTGAAGCATAAGTTGGTTCTAAATTAGAAGACGAAAAGAAACCTAACCTATCCAAACCAGTAGGCATAATTGAAACAGTATTATCTAAAGCAACTTCAAAACCATTTAACCATAAAGCGTTGTCATTTGCTTTATATTTAATCGCAACTTTTTGATATTGATTAATTTCATTTAAAACAAAAGATGGTGTCCATCTAACAGTTCCTCCAGATTGTAAATAAACTCTTAAAACTTTAGTATTTATTACTGTATATAAAACAATTCTATTAGCTGGGTCATTACCATCGGTTAAACCTAATCCACTCCATTGAGATTGTATATTTTTATAATTTAAATTTGCAAACAATACTCCTTCACTATCATTAAACACTTCGCTATTACCAGAGTTATTACAAGTCTCTGCTATTCTTGTTACTGATGAGCCGTTTGTTGGTATGTACGATGTGGCGTAGCTTCCTAATTCTAATTGTGCGTATTGTATATAAATAGAACCATTAGTATTAGTATTTTCTAAATCGCTTGGATATATTCTCACTTGAGATGGGTTTGTAGCTCCAGTAACACTACAACGATACCAACCATTACCCATAAACTCAATACTTGCATTACTTGCTGCTGATGTTCCGACAACACCAGTTTCTAAATTAAAGAAAGTATTACCAAAACCAGTCATTAAAATTGAGTTTAAAGTTCCACTTTTAGCATAAATAGAATAAGTATTTTCTCCAGACCATCCACTTGCATTAAACCTTAAATAATCATCCCCACTTAAAGATGTTAATTTCCAAGCATTTGCGCTTCCACCTACTCCAATTTGATTAGAGTCTAATGCTACACCAAAAGAAATCCAAGTTGTATCAAACTGGTTTGATTGTGTTATTAAATTAGTCCTACTCGGTTCAAGTAACAAAGTACCATCTGAACTATCTGTATAATCTATTCTTGCTTCACCTTGCTTTGATGTCTTTATTAGACCATCACTATCTACATAAGTTGCAGTAGAAGCCCTAGTGAAATCAAATGGCAGCGGTTTAAAGTTGTTGTTCTCGTCATTGTAAGCAAGTACAGAATCTTCTTTTGTTGCCCAGTTTCCGTTTCCGAATTTTAATGTATTTGCCATAATTATCTTATTGAATAAAGTTGTCCTGTTGCCATATCACTAAATGAATCCCAAGATGTTAAACTTTCTAGTTCGCTGTCGGTAAGTGCTGTTTTGAATACTGATAGTTCTTTTGTTTTTCCGTAGAAAACATTTCCTCCACTACCACTATCAAAATATAAATGATTTAAACCATTTGGCATAACTACATTAGATTGAGTATCTACTTCAAAACCATTTACCCACAAAGAGCAATCATTAGCCTTATATTTAAAGGCAGTTTTATTTTGTAAAGTTATATCTGATATTTCAACAGATTCAAAAAATTGAGCAACATTGTTGCTTTCTATACCATAAGCGATAGTATTACTTAAATTTTTCTTGTTATATATTATTACTCTATTATCTAAACTACCATCAGTAATACTAATTATTTCATCGGAAACTCCTGTGTTTTTAGTAAAAGCAGCACTTTGAACATACAACACCCCTTCTGAATCGTTAAAGTCATCACTTGTTCCTGCTCCATTTGCTGTTTCTGCTGCACGTGTAACTGCTGAACCAGATGTGGGTATGTAGGAGGTAGGGTAAGAACCTTGTTCTAATTGTGCACCCCATAAATAAATATGGCTTGTTCCGTCTCCAGTATAACTATCTGTGATGCCATTTTGCAATCCGTAATATGTTGCTATATTACTAAATTGAGTAGTATAAGTAGATATACATCTGTACCAACCATTAGAGTGTTCTTCTATACTTACACTTATTAAATTATTTCCATCTGTGGTAACAACAGTTCCGTTTTCTAAATCAAAAACTGCATCATTATAAGTTCCACTACCTCTAAACATTCTCAAATATCTTCCACTACCTCCACTTTTTGCAAATACTGATTGAGTATAAGCAACACCAGTACCAGATACAATAGTAGTATCTGATATTCTATGAGTTCCGTTTCCTGTATTTTCAGTTAATTTGGAAGCATTTAATGTTCCATCAGGCGCAATTGTAGCATCTGCCGTGACAGTTACATTTGTTTTAGTCCAATCAGAATTATCAAAATCCTCACTATAAGGAATACTATTAGTCCTAGTAGGCTCTAATAAAAGAGAAGGTTCGCTTTGTAC
>Ga0181395_1000474_pt1 | contig 17100 bp, 14 predicted proteins | sample 18SPOviralmetaG_FD_130124 | JGI IMG/M metagenome (GOLD analysis project Ga0181395, IMG submission 130124) | Marine viral communities from the oligotrophic San Pedro Time Series (SPOT) site, San Pedro Channel, CA, USA - 18 SPOT_SRF_2010-12-16 | ecosystem: Environmental > Aquatic > Marine > Strait...
CAGAAGCTGTAAACCCAGTCGGGGCTGGTGGGACAGCTAGATCAACCAAAGACGCTCCAGGCTGCACAAACCCTGCGTTGCCGCTACGGTTCGGATCGAATGGCGACGTCGCCAGCTCTTTAGCTAAGCCACTGTCGATTAGTTCCCGCATCGTTACAGCGCGGTCTCGGGGGTCGCCGCGACGGCCAAGCCGGAACGACACTACCTGCGATAACGTTTCAAGATACTTACGCATTTCCGGCGAGGTGGTCGCCGGTATAGCAGGCAGTGCTGGGACTTGAGTGGGCGTATTAGTACGCGTGTTGCTGTTAGCTCCCACGGATCTCGTCCATGCTTTGTGCCAGACAGATCTCATTGATCGTCACAGCACCAGAAACTTCTACCTCCCACTCACTAGCAACGGTGGCAGGCAGTCTCATAACTGGCTCACGAAGCGTACCGTTTGCAATGTTGTTTGGGACGGTTGTAGCTTGAGTATAGACACCCGAGGATTCAGACAACTGATAGTGAGCTATTAAAGCGCCGTCACCGTACACCTTTACCGTTACGGGGTAGGCCTCTGCGTGTACAGACACCCACGCCATACTTACTGGACTGGGCGTAGTAAACTTCTTCGTCTTAAACGTAAGAGTCTTACTTGCTGTGCCGCCTCGGTACTTGCGAATTTTGTTACCTTCGATGACGTACAACTGTCCCGACTTCGGATCTTCAAACCCACCGCGTATCTCATTGGACAGCGTGATTGTGGCGAACGCTGCTTCGCTTGCACGCGGGTCATACACCCAGCCGCCGAGCGTGCTTCCGTCTTTGTAGAAAGCAACATATGTACCTTCGTGTCGAAATGCGCGGATCAGCGTTGGGCGGAAATCGTTATTCCACTGCTCAACGGAGATTAGACCGCGTGACACAACTTCACCTGTCGTACTAGCAACAGCCACCAACCCATCGGGGGCTGCGTACAAAACGTACTCCCCCATATCGACTACTGAGTTTTTGTTGACGCACGCTTGCGCCAAGTCCACGCGGACAGGTGTAAGAGCAGCTGGGTCTGTACCAGTAATGAAGTATGGGGTGCCATTTGTCAGCGCGACCACACCATTGCCCGTTGCAGCTATATCGACAATGTCTTCTTCTAGTGTAATCCGATACTGAATAGGCCATGCGTGGGGCAAGAAGGGCTCACTAAGACAGAAACGCTTACCAGAAAAACCAGCCATTACACCGTTACCTACCGCAGTAAGCCCCAACATAGGGCCATCAGGGTAGAGAGAAGTGTCATCGTCGGGTGGCCCGATCCAAGTGCCACTAGGCAGTACCTCGGCCAAAGCCGAAGAAGCCGTTGTGTCGCTGTAGGTTGTCGAGGACAGGGCCACTTCAGCTACGAACTGAAAGTCAGTAAATTGCGAACCGGTATTGCTGCGGTATATCCGCTTCTTTGCTGCCGCACCGAAAAAGTAATTACCTGAAGGTGTCGCGTTCGTCGGCATACTTACCGTCACCGTCTCGCTGCTTGTGACGTCTAATGTAGTCGAAGCAAGACTCGGTGGGCCTTCTTCCCCTAAGTCCGTTACTAATGTGTACACATAAGCACGAGTCTCAGGTGTTTCGTCTGCTGACGCTGAACCGCTCTTTGCAATGGTCGGCGCTGCTGTTGGTGCCGGAACGCCAAGCCTGTAGCTCACTACAGGGTATCCACTGCCGCCACTGATCATCGAAGCGACTGTCCCCACCCGAGGGTAATCGTCACCAGTAAAATACAGGCGCTCGTTAGTGTCGTTAGGGATGGGGCCAGAGACTACATCAACACCGTCTTCTGACCACTCAAGCCAGTTTGTATCACGGTAATAATAGATCGAACGACGAGAGCCGTTCTGCAGGGTATATGTATCGCTGTCCTGCTTAATTGGAACAAGTCGACCAGACTCAAAATCAATGTTCTGAGAAGTCTGCCCGAACTGGTCGCTTATTAGTCTGGGGGCTACCCCAGGCGCGATACCCGAAAAACGTGTGTTTTTGAAATACGTCATGGTTACCTCAACAGCAACGTGACAATGATTCCGCCCATGCCAGCCATAAGGCTCAGCGCAACAACAAACATGTTGTTGCTGATCGCAGACAACTGACTTTCGATTGCGTCGAGGCGGTTGAAGATCGTCTTTGAACGCTCTTCGCACATCGCTTCGTGCGCAGTCAGCCGCTGTATCGCTTCAAAATAGCGCTCTTCGTCACGCGGCGTTGGCATCAGCACTGACATTGTTTTGTTCACCTTCTTTAACAGAAGCTGAGATCATGTCGCCCAAAGCCTTTACCGATATTTCTTGAATCGCCGCTTGCCGACGAGCGGTCAACATGGCCGTTTGAGCCTCGTTGTAAAGCTGCAGTAGTTCCCTAGTTGCAGCCGTTAAACCAGAAATTGGGTATGCAGTTCCGTCAACATTAATCGTTGCTTCTTCCAAGTTTGCGCCTTCCTGAGCCATGCTTACCGTCCTAAAAATTTCACTTATATAGTAGCATTTCTACTATTTTACGGTAACCGAAACTACTCAGGCTTTGGGCTTGCGTCTTTAACTGCTTGGATGCGGGCCTTCCACGCATCGATGTCGTGAAAAATCTCATCAAGCTGGTCATTCCAACTACCGTATTTTTCTTGGCGATTTCGCAGCCACGCTGTAGCGTCAGCTTCGGCTTGTGCTGCCTCGCCATCCGCAATACGCTGGCTGTTTTCTTCTTCCGTTAATTCGATGGTTTCGCCATCGACCAATTTAAATACGCCTGTGCTCATTGCGTTCTCCTATGATGTGGCTATGCCGTAAAGGACAAATTTACCTGCTTGTGTATTTTGCGCGCCATCAGCCTTTATTCTCACCTTGCCTATTTTGTCGTTTGAATTAGGGCTATCAAAACCTATGACAAAATTGGTCATACCTAAATCAAGAGATTGATCATCGTCAATAATATGCGCCTTGCCATGAATCGAGGGCTGACCCGCCACATTAGATATGTGTAGCTCTCCAAACGCGCTGCTGTTGGTAGAACTTGGTCTAGCTACAGGCCATACCGAAGCATATGCCTGCCCACTAGCGGCGTATTGGTTTGAGGAACCGCTGGTATCTCCTCCATAGCCATTCCGCAAATACTTAATAGTCTCTGAGTAAGATCCGCCTACAGTGGTCATTCCGAACATAGGGTATCCATTCGAGGTGCCCGCGTTCCACCCTGAATAGCGAAGAACGTAATAGTCATAAGAGCCGGATATGGTTATCTCAACAGTAGCAACAGCGCTTGTCACATTAGTTGTAGAAATGCGAGTCCAAGCGCCAGATGCATTCTCCCAAGCAACACCTGTCCCTGTGCTAGTCAGCACTTGCCCATCAGCTCCTTGACCTCCGCTGATTGAGATTCCTGAGCCTGTCAGATCGAGGTTGTCCCCCGATGGGAGTTCTTTTATTGCCGTTCCGTCAAGGGAAAGAGGAAATCGATTAGCCATTTTATGCTCCTAACACAGGGCGGTTGTCTGAAAAGTCTGTCGTCTCGGGCCAGTCGCGAAGGGCTTGGCGGTACACCAAGATCGCGGCGGTGTTCGGCTTAGTTCTGCAAGCTCTCTGGCTTTACTCATTTAGACCCCCCCAAGTTGGTCTTGGGATGTCCTCCATAGACGGGAACTTGTCCGTCGATGGGTAATCCCGCAACAGTTGGCGGTATGCCAAAATTTCATCTCTTTTGCCGTGATCCATAATCGCGGCTACTTGATCAGTCTGACGCAAGAGAAGCTGCAACTGATCTCTACACAACTGGGTTCTGTCCATTTTTTAAGATCCTCTGCTAACCCACGCGGTAATAAGTTGTTGTAACTGAGCCAAGTGATCCTGCGGGGTTGCCAACCACGTCTACTGTAGGAATTCTTGTCGTTGTGACTGAGTTAGTCTGCATACCAACCACATGACCGTTATGTACATCGGCGTCTTGCCATGAATTTGAAGAAGTCGAAGCAGTTTTGGTTGTACCGTCGAGTGCATACATGTGGCAATTACTGGTGTCAGTGACTAAAAAGACATTGTTAGTTGCATCAACAGCTAGGGATACAAGCGTTGAAGACGTATGCGGGGTGTCAGAAAGGGTTACAAAACTGACGTAGCTTGAGCCAGTTGAGTTGTACTTGTGAATCTTAGAATTAGATCCATCCAGCACATACAAATTAGTGCCATCGTGGGCTATACCAACCGCGTTTGTGCCACTGACTTTATTGCTTATATCGATGGTCGAAACAAAAGCATTACTCGACGTTGAGTAAGTATGTATGTTTGTACCATTGAGGTTGTACAAGACGTTATTGTGATGAGCGAAGCGATACGGCGCTGCCTGCGACGACAAATCAATAGGCGTACCGAGTACACGCGTAGTTGGATGAATCGCAAAAGCCTTTTCGGCAACCGAGTGCCCGATGTAAATCGTGTTCGCGTCCTTGAAGGCATAGCCTGTGTAGCCTGTAGCGCTATATGCCGAGGCAAAAAAGATGATGTTCTGAGTGACATTTGTATACTTCGCGGAAAACACAGAGCCCGCAGAAGACACTCCTGTTCTTATAAACTGCAACCCCGAAGTATGATGAGCATAAGGCGCTCTATAGTAGCTAGTACCGTATTGACCTATAGCACTAACATCGTAACTAAAAGTCGTTTGCACCCCGTTATAACGATAATCGTAGGCTTCTAAGCGAGAAGTGCTGCCAGAAGAATGACCCCTGATAAAAAATCTAGGAGTACTGGGGGTCAAAACATCAGGCATGACTTCTGGCAGGCGCCAAAACTCCGCATTCGTTTGCATTATGGCAAGTCTCTTACCGACGTTAAACGTCAGAGTGCCAGACGAACCGTTGTTGAAGTTGGGAAGTATGTACCGTGCCTGATAGGTTGAAGTGGTCGTCGTTGGGCCTGAATGGATAACAATAAGTTCTCCATTCACAAAAATTGCTTTTATGTAGTCGCGATTGGAGGGAAAGGCAGAATTTGTATCAGTAGCTAAGTTAAACGTGCCGTGATGCGTTTGCAGATCATTACTTAAATATGCAATTGCTGGGGCACCACCGGTGCCTCCATTACCCGAGAAAAAAGCTCTCATAGTAGAAGACGGAGGGTTCGTGGCTTCTGCCCTAGCGTCATCTTCGTGAGCCACACAGCTAAGATATGATGCAGTAGCAGTTGTGGGAAATACTGTGCCGTCTAAAAGATTTCTACTTCCTACAAAAGTGGCTCCGTAGGAACTGAACTTATTAACGTACCCACTAGTTGTAACTACAAACACTTCTTGAGTGCCTGTATCAGCCATGCCGCCACCGTTAGTGTGATATACGGTGCTAAATCCCTGCCAAGGCGAAATAGCCTGAGAATATTGGGTTTGTGACGCTAACGTCCCAGAGGTGAGAAAACTTTTTACTGGAGCATTAGGATATGTAGAAGAAGGCGCTGTAAGCCCTGTTCTAAGAAATACTTCACTGCCCTTGGTCACAGTATCAGTCACATCTAGCAGATCTAAAGTCCCACCAATGGGCACAGATATACCACCGCCACCGCCGCCTAATTTAATAGCCATTTTTAAAGTTCCTTCCAGCCAATCGTGGAGTCCACATACACGAGGCTTGCACCAGCGTCTGACGCAAGCTCACCGTTGTCTGCTGTCGAATTAATGGGTGACCCGTTGCGGGCTACCGTGACCGTGCCAGCACCTGCATTTTTGATGAAGACAACGCTCCCTGAAAGGGGACTTGCAGGAAGCGTAATCGTTACCGCGCCTGATGAATTAACAATAAGCTGATCTTTTGCAACGGCAGTGTAGTTAGCCGTTTTGATCGCGAAGTCGGGTTTAGTTATGGTGACAACGCCCGAACGAGCCGTAACTGTCGAAAGATCGGTTGGGGCTATTACTGATGTACCTGAACGATTCTGGATTGCAGATACTGTGACGCTCGCTGTTCGGCTTGAAACTAGTAGAGGCCCCGTAGCTCCAGAAGGGCCTTGTGCGCCAGTAGCGCCAGTAGCGCCCGTAGCGCCTGTTGCGCCAGTAGCACCTGTTGCGCCATCTGCCCCGTCATTTCCTGCTGGGCCTTGTGGGCCAGTAGCACCAGTGGCACCTGTTGCGCCATCGTTTCCGTCAGCACCATCGTTTCCCGCTGGGCCTGTGGCACCTGTAGCGCCTGTAGCGCCTGTAGCGCCATCCGCACCATCATTTCCTGCTGGGCCTTGCGGGCCAGTTTGTCCAGTAGCACCTTGAGGGCCAGTAGCACCCTGTGGGCCAGTAGCGCCATCATTGCCATCTGCTCCAGCCGCGCCCGTAGCGCCCTGCGGCCCTTGCAAGGCTACGTTCGTGATCGTGCCTTTTTCCCAAGTACCGGACGAAACATCGTAGTAAGGAACTAAGTCAGAACTGGAAGCGTCGGTACTGGTAGCAAGACTTGAAAGTGCTACAGCAATATCGGTTGTGTCGTTCAACCCGCCAGCTGTTAGGCGGTTCTCGGCTTTGTCACCTGAGCTGTATGTTCTAGAGGTTGTGCCATCTTGCCCACGGGTCACGGTCAATGTGTTAGAGCTAACACTAGTAACTTTGACGATCTCTACGTTACCGCTGAGATCTTCAAAAGTTACATAGAAGTACTCGCTGCCCGAAATAGAGGGAAACACGGAAGCATCCGCAACGGCAATCGACGTAGCGGAGCTTGTGATCCCTGACGACAGCGTCGTCTTAGCATTGTTGCTAAATTTTACAGACATCTATGCTCTCTCGGTTAAGAAGCGGTAATGACCCACGTAATTGTCATGGCGTCGTTTGCACCTTTATTCACGATTGAAAACACGGTTCGGCATAAAAGATCGCCGTTAGAGCTGGCGTTCAGGATGCCCGCTTCAGTCAAAGCGCCAGTTCCAGTGCCAGCAGCAAACGTGCAGACGTAAGTAATTGTGTTGCTTGAGACAGTGCTCGAAGTCAACGCACCACGGGCAACCTCTGCTCCCAGCGCGGTGTTATTCGCAGCCGCTGCTGTAGCCGACGTACCAACAGCCATATGGCTCATCGCGCCTTTGCTGGTGTCCTTCATCCGCGATGTGACGTATGCCTTGCCAGATGTGACAACCAAGTTTGGGATCTCTTGAACCACTTCGCCGTTGATCGCAACGGTCACATGGCCTTCCAGTTTTAATTGAGAGTCAAACATTCCAATATCCTCTACGAGTTTAGGGGGTAAGTATTAAGTGCTGACGTAGCCAGTACCGAGGAAACCGTGGTCAGAAGAGAGACGCTGACATTCTCACCAAAGGTCACAGATTCGTTGAAATCGCGGGCGAAAGAGACTTCGCGAGCAAACACGTCCGTTACTGAAATCGAGTCGCTTGGGGCTTTCGCTACAGCAAGTACCTGCGTGTCAGCAAAGGTAAATACATTGACCTTGTTAGAACTCGTTTCTTTGCTGAAGGCATCCACCGTCGCGGCGTCGTCCAGCGCGAATTGATCAGACAACGCCCGAACATAAGTAACCGAACGGGCAAAATTGTCGGTGACAGCGACCGAGTCGCTTTCAGCCTTCGAGACCCCGAACTGAGCTGCTTCGGTTATAGACAGCGCATCGCTCTTCGCCACTGACACAGCCATTTCAAGCACATCAGCCAGCGGTATCGAGTCAACAACGCCCTTGTCGAGAGACAGTACACTCACGTCGCTGATTGCGAAGGAGTCGTCGAAATCACGCAAGATGGTCAGAAAAATCGTTACATTTTCAGAAAATGCGAAGGCGTCGGCCAGCCCCTTCTGCACTTCTAATACTTGGCTGTCAGAGAAACCGAACGAGTCCAAGTTCGTCTTCGTAAACCCAAGCGAGGCTACATCGTTGAAGCTGACCGTGTCGTCGCGGAAGTATCGATTCAGCGTATCGGGATCGAGGAAGATCTCTGACGCAACAACGTCTTGCCAGCTAATCTCACCTTGGACAAAACGGTACGCGGTCGTCGCCTCTATATGAACTAAAGACGCTATGGATTTTAGATTTGAATCAGCCATCAGTCAAAATCACTCCTGACTTTTAGCTTGATAAGGTCATAGACGGTCTGGATACCCCCACTAGAGAAGGTAATCTCAATCTCACCTTCAAACGTACCGGCTGTATCTAAGGTACCTGAAGGAAAGCCTGTCACCACTTTCCCTGCGGTGCCATCCGTAATGGTGCAAACAAGGGTGCTTTTAACGGTAGTGCTGCCTAGCTCACGCAGACGGAGTTTCACTGAACCGCCGGACACATTAATCGGTGCCCAAGTGGTGCTGTTGTTTGGATCTAAGGTCTGCCCAGACGCGGCTGTGTTACTGTCCCTCAAAGTGAAGGTCAGCTCGGGCAGGGTGTCACCCGTCACTAAATTTATGGTCTGCGAATACGCCATTTACTGCACCTATATGTTTCGGCAGTATAGTAGTACTACTACTACTTTGCCACACTTCAATAACACCACAGAACTGGAGTGGTTGTTCTCGTATCCACGTGTACGAATGTCTTCGCCACGCCAATTCCCGTGAACCCAAGATAGAAGGCGTGCTTCACAAGCTCTCGTCTCTCAGCACCGCCAGACACTTTGATATCACAAGCAATCCCCTGCGCATGGGTTCCTGGCTGCGATTTCTTGGCCTCAATACTGTGAGTTGAAGACCTGTAACCTGATGTTACATACAGCGGCCTGCCGACAGCTGATCGCAGCTCATCGACCTTACGGATAAACTCAGGATCCATCGCGTTCTCGCCGGTCTCTTGACAGTCGAAATCACTGATTTTGAAGTACAGATACTCCACTATTTTTCCCTCGCTACCTGATTCACTTTCTCGTAGGAGCGCATAGCACCCAAACCCAACATCCCCATCATCACCGGCACAAGGAGAGTCGTGTCGATCTCTGGTAACTCAAACCAGATACCCAGAACATTTGCCGCAATCGTGTTGTACAAAAGCCCCAGAGCACAGATCCAACCAATCGCCGGTCGCCAACCCGCAACAAACAGCGACTTATGTGCGGCTTCCATCTTGTTGATTTCGAGCTGGCCCTTGAGTGCTTCATGGGCGTGGCGCTCCGACATCGTGGCGATCTCGTGGGCCAAGGCGTTCTTTTGATCCTTGTCCTCTATGAATTTGTCGAGTAAGCCCGTCACTGGGCCAATCAGCTGTCCTACTAAACTCATCGTTACTCCTAGTACAAATAGCTATAAACGGGTATCAAACGGTCAGGTATTACCTCGAACCCGTCTTGTAGCGCCTGCTCAAGTGTCTCTACCGTTGGGCCTAATAACGTAGCAATACCGCCCTGCCCCCACTGAGCACTCTGCTGAGCCTGCATCACCAACCCTAGTGGCCCATAGATACCGGTCTTCTCGATGGCAGTGAACAGGTAATCACCCCACTTCATGTTGTCAGTGCGGAAGTAATTCTTATCGTTGAAGCCCAGCGTGATTGCCTCCGCAACGCCTTGTTTCGCGTACTCGCGAAGCTCCATACCCATCATTGCCAGCGGTAGCGATGCAACTGCGCCCAACGCCAACATCGCTCCGATGTTGCTGACTCGGGTTCTGGAGTCCTGCCCTTCGTTGCGAACGCTCAACTCGTTAATTGCGCCCGTTGTGATGACCTTGTGGAACGCATAGAAGTAAGACTTCAACTGCCAGATCAACATGAACCTCGGGTCAGATGCCCAAATTGGTCGTTCGGCGGCATTGGGTCGCAGAATAGAACTCTCAACAAACTTATACAGCGCGTCGCTAACCCGCTTACCTTCAGGTGTAGATAGGTCTCTGACTACTAGTCGCCGCTTCGGATCTTTTGGATCCGCGACTTCTTTACTGCTGCCCATCCAAGTTTTCACATCTTGAGCACTGACGCCCAAGTCACGAAGGTATCTAGCTGAGTTCGGGTTTCCGGTTGCATTCTCTGCGTGGCGGATCAGGAATTGAACGCCCATACCCGTAGCAAACGTCCGAGTGAAGTTTGTGTACTGGTCAAGCAAAGTCACACGGAAGAAGGTATCAGTCCACTTGCGAGCCTGCGGATCGAGGAACTCCTGTTCCGCTGCCGTTATGTAGCCGTTTGTTAACGCGTCGTTCGATACAACCCCAATATCCTCAGCTAGTTCGCGGGCTTCTGGCTTAGTCAGAGACTCTTTCATCGTCCGAAAGGCGTACTCAAGGGAACTAAAGTCCTTCGAATTGATAATCGGGCCAGCAAGTTCAGGCAAAGATCCGATGACTGCCAATGGCAGCAATAACGTGTACTGCGCTGCCGCTAAGTAACTTTGCGTCTTACGCCAAAACGGATCCATCGACTGATTACCGTAGCCAAGGTACGCATTGATAACGTCCATAGCTTCTTTGCGGTTTTCATCTTCTAGGCCATCAAGCAGCGGCTGAAGCATCTCAGTGCCGTCGGCTGCCTTTGTCGCTCGATTCCATTCCACACGCTTGGTCAACTGATTCAAGTAAACCTGCACTGCATCATTAGGATCTAACAAAAAGTTAACAGCGTTTGGATCATTAGGATCGCCCATCAAGGCTTCGCGTGGCACGTTAGCAGTAAGCTCACGGGCCTCCTGTACCCCAGACGCTGGGTCTAGCTCAGGTATCTTGAGGTCATTGTTCTGTACGGCCTCATGGTACTGAACCATCCTAGAGACAGCGGCTTTGACCGACTCTACATTGGCGTCTGGGTTGTATCGCATGATCAACGCCATGTAAGCGTCTGGGTTATCGCTGACAGCCAGCAAGTTATGCACTACTGGGAAGTAGTCTTCGGCGAACTGGATTCGTTGCCCCTCAGGATAACCCGCTTGTGCAGGCTCTATGTATTCGTCATATACCCGCTTCAAGAACTCTCTTACCTGAGCTGCCTGAACCAACATAACGTCGGTGTCCATGCTTCGATCACCCGCAGCTTGAGCCACAGCTCGTTGCACAGCTGGATCATTAGGGTCACCCACCATATCGGCAAACATCTTACGAAGCTGGCGCTGAGCCCGATCCCTGCGCTTGAGCATCCCTACTCGACCACGAGCGCCCCCTTGTTGCGCCTCCACATAGAAAATATCCGCGATTTCTGGACTGGCTATTTTGCGCAGGTAGCTGTCCGCCGTGTACAGAAACTTGCGCACCGCATTCGTACGCGGGTCTCTACGGATCTGATTGATGATGTTACGAATCTGATCGGCAAGGGTAGCGCCACTGAAATCTGCGGTGGTGCCATCTGGCCGATTCACGCCTTTATCCATGCCTTCAACGACATCATTAAGATTTCGGACGTGATACGCAGTGTTTATACCGCCAGCCGCCGATGCTGTCCTTGCTGCAGTAGCTTCGTTCGCCCTTGCGTTGGCACGGTTCGCCCGCACCACGTCCTGCATATAGGCCTCAAACGTCTCGTCGACAGTGCCAAACCGCTTACGCAATACAGACCGAATCGAAGTCCACATCTGGCGGAGCTTATCGACCAGTCTTTTGAAATAACTTTCTTCCAGGTTACGAGCTTTACTGTTGCGGTACTCGCCAAACGACCAAGCGGCGACTTGATCCGAGTACCACTCTTCAAACCCGAATGGGCCTGAATAATCAGTAGAGTCAGGATCAGAATATGTTTTTAGATAGGTAGCATACAAGGTCGCGAATACCGGTTTCTCTACCGCGCCCTGCATCTCTTCGCGGAAAAATGCGTGGCCTAACTCATGAGAAGCTACCAACGCAGTCTCTAAAGCATTGTTAGTTCTGAGGTCGTTTACAAGAATAAAGTTAGCGTCGGCAAAGCCGACCATGCGGCCAAGCCCCCTGCCGTAATCGAGAAGATTCTGTGCTTCTTCAAACACACGCTGGGCAACTACAGGGTCAGAGAACTGCTGCCGAAAACGCTGAAACTTTTGTGTACCCAGAAGCTGAAATCCACCAGCTTGATCTGCATCGGCCAATTGAGACATAAGGATTACGTCTACGGGTCTCTTCATGCCGAGCTTCGACATAGCTGCATTCAGGACATTCACGACGAGAGCCGCTGACGCTCTATCAGCTTCAGAAACGAGCGGCATATTAACGCTGGCGTTTCGCCGTTTCGTCGACTGCGTCGAGTATCGATGCGTAGGAGCAGCAACGTCATCGATGACTCGACTTCCAGTGTTTCTACCAAATACCTGCGTTTCGCCTCCCGCTTCGAACGCTGCGCCTTCGGGGGTGTCAAATCCTTCTTGAGCCGCACCAGCATCGGTTACAGTTTCGTATGTAGCCATCGGATTACGCGGTGACGATTGTTGCTCCGCTGACGCCCGTGGAAGAATTCTTATAACCCCCGTCTGTCCTTGCTGAGAGTCAGGGTAATCAAAGATCTCGGAAGTATTTCGATCTCTAGCGTCTCGATCAAAGCCAGCATCCCTGCGCGTCTCGGGGGCATCAAATTCTGGCTCGGCTTCCATTGGTAAATTGCTACGCAAAACGTCAGCAATAGTCGCAGGTTGATCATCGATAAACCCCGCCCGTGTATTAGCGAACTCACCCAACGCTGCGATGTTTGCAGCAGACGGTGTGACTGCTGCACGAAGGAACGCATCTAACAGGGTGCGATCAGAGCTTACTGGTGACAGCACGCCGACCTGAGCTTCTTCCGCCTGAAGCTCTCGAACGCTATCAGGAACCTCTTGATCTCGTGGCGCTGTAAGGCTTTGAGTTCTATCTCGCTGGTTTTTCTTTGGCTTCTTACCGAGTCGAATCTCATAGCCACCTTGAATCAGGGCCGAGACCATCGCCACTAAATTAGCGCCAACATTCTGACGGCCATCAGGGTCACGAAGCTGTTGAACTCTTCGGCCAGCTTGAGCCAAAGACAACAGACTTACTTCGGCCTGACTGCCATCGGGTCTAACAATGACTGCGTTTCTATTCTCGGGTCGTTGCTGCGAGGCCTGAGACACCTCATTCTGAAGGAAGCGTGCGATTGGTAGCCTGACAATCTCTGTCTCGCCTGCATCATTTTGGCGTCGAGTCTTAAACACTTCTTGCTCGAAGTTTCGAACTGTCAGCTGCGTACGACCAGATGGGCCTTCCGGTTGACTAACCTCAACTTCCAGACCTTCGCGCCCCACGCGATTTGCGGCCCGAAGCGCAGAATCGGACATACTACCGAACACATCGCTGTCCCAATCAGTCTCGCCGAATAGATTGTCGTATTCGTTACGCAGAGATTGAGTATCGCTGAACACGGGGAAAGCGCCGTCTTCGCCCCGCTGACGGCTAACGTAATTGTAGTCGGTGACGTCTTCTAGCTCGTCTATGTTAAAAGACGGATCGCTTAGGTCTGTGCCCTCGAAGGCTTCGACCACCTCATCGGGCAAGTCCATGTTGCGAACAACGGGGCCTTGCTCGTCGGACAGGCGCTGAGCGCGATCTCTCGCAGCATCTTTGACATCAACGATGCTGTAAGTATCGCCTTTCGCTTTGTTCATTATGCCTTCGGCTGCGGCAACGGCTGCTGGCAACGTCTCGTCGGACGCGACCTCTTCAGAGATTATTTGACCTCTGGCATTACGCACCTGTACCACACGGTCACCACCAGCGGCTGGCTTAGAAGCCCCATAACCCAATGCGGTTGCTAAAACTTGATCTGTAGCACCGCCTTTTATTACTTCTTGTACTACATCTGCATACTGTGAAACGACAGTACCACGGCCTGGGACGAACGCCGCAAAGACGCGCTGCCCGTTTATCTCAAGATTTCCGTTTAGCTTCCCGTTAGCGGACACGCCCAGAGCAGGCTCAGATCCTTCGATCCACACCGCGTCTTTCGTGCTAGCTGGATCAAGCATGGACTCAAGCTGAGCGTTGATATCTGCCTGCGGCTCAGGATTACTGAACTGTGGGTCTACGCCGCCGGTCTCTTCTTCACTACTCTTCTGATTTACTTGTTGCTCTTGCCCTTGGTCTAGCCAAGTTCGAGCTTGATCCATAACACCGGAGAGCGTGTCGGGAGCATTTCCAATCTCACGAGCAGTTCCACCAAGCCCTGCTGCCGCTGAACCAGCCGCCCCACCACCGAAGAACGCCGCAAACGCGGCTTCACCAAGTCTTAGTTTTGCATCTTGGCCGCTGAAGTTTTCGTCCATTTGTGAACGGTTAGCTACAGCAATACCTTCCTGAGCTAATTCTGTTGAGGCCTCAATTGCACCGCCTCGGAAAAATCCTGTGGCGATGTCATTGGCCAACCGACCCATAACGGTGCTGTCGCCAGTAGACAGTTTTTTTGCTTTCTCTCCGACTAGACGTAGCAAGGCTACTTCGCCGCCGACACCTATTGCAGCTTGTGGCGCTGCGACAAAACCGGCTCTAAGTGCTTCTATCGGATCAAGATCACGCCCAGACTCCAATGCTTCGCTCAAATTACTACCCGCAAGCGGCACATATTCAGAAACACCGGCTCCCGCCAATGCGCCAGTTTTAGCTGCTGCCCCCACACCACTTGCGCGGTACAAGTCCCATGCAGACTGAGCAATGTCCAAATCCGATGGACTGGCTGTGCCTTTAGCGACCTTCTCCAATGATTCGGAAAGTATTTTCTTTGCCGCCGCTCTACTCGAACTACCGAGGATTGCACGTCCAGCAACAGCGGTCACAGCGCCAACCCCCGCACCGGCTACAGTGCTGACAGCAGAAGGAACTAATTGCCCAACCCCACTGGCAACCTGATTGAAAAAGCCGCCTACAGTCGGTTCGTTTATGAACTCTTCAAACGACTCGACGCCTTGGAGGTAGTCGGCTGCGCGTTCTTGGTTCATCCGCGCTTCTCGGACATTGTCAGCAGCGAACTCGTCAGCGCCAACTAACGTACCTGCAAGCGCTTGGAAGTAATCGACATCTGCCGACAGCCCTTTGATCCCCGCGTCTACGCCGCGCCCAAACGTCTCGCCAAGTGAATTAGGCGCACCCCGCCTAAACTGAGGTAACGGACGCTGCAAGTCAGTCTGGCTCTCACGACCAAACTGTTGATTTAAGAAATCGGCAACAGGATCAGCCATATTAGTTCTGCGTCTCTAGTGCGCCTTCGTCTTTAAGTCTGCCTTCGTCTTCAAGCTGTTGGAGGAATAGCCGATACGGGGCGTCACCCATCTCACGCTTTAAGTCAGCGGGGGTGATACCGTTCCGATACACGCCGCCCTCGGGGTTCTTAAATCTGAACCGCTTCGGCAAGTTTTCACCGTCAAGTTCGATTTCCAGCTGCGAGTAGTCTACGGCTGAGGTTCGGATGTCCCTGATCCTCAAATTATCTTCTGTGGAAAAGCCGCTGTTCGGTTTACGTGCTATCAACGCCTGTATAGAGGCGACAGTTGCACTTCTAAACACGCCGTTGAACTCTTGGCGTTCCGCCGCAGATTTATTGCGATCCCTAGCGCCGTCGAAAGCATCTTGCCCCGCTCCACCAGCCCACAACTGAGAAACTCGCTCTCGAAGCGGCTGCCTGCTAGCGTAAAGACGTTCCGAAGCGTTTATCTGCGCTTCGCTCATGCCGGAAACATCGCGGGGCGACTCAAGTCCCAACGATGTTTGAAGGGCTTGTCGCACGGGGTCGACATTCGTAGCGACACGTTCTCTGTTGGCTTGAGCAAGTTCATTACGCGTATCAACGCGTTCAGCCTCAAACTCTCTGTCAGTTTGATCACGTCCTCTGCTTTTATCCTGAGCATCAAGCTCCTGATTCTTAGTAAGCGTGAAACTGCCCGTATCAAGAGCATTGAGCAATGCAGTAGAAACATTATTGCGAGTGCTCGTATCTTGGCTAGTTGCCGCCGCAAGCCCCAAAGCAGCGAACTTCGTCGTGATATCGGCTGTTTCGAGATCCATCTGAGAATTGATGTTTTGATCGATCAAGTGCTGCCTAACCTGCGCAACCTGATCTTCTGTAATGTTTAGCTGTCCAGACGCCAAGGCATCGGCAAATGCCCTTGGGTCACTCTTTGCAGCAACAGCTAACTTGCCGAACTCAGCAGCGACATCGACCACAGCTGCTTCTCTAACGGGTATATATTCCTCCAACTGAGCGATGTATGCATCATATTGCGCTAGTGCCTTGTCCACTTGGGGCTGACTAACACGCTGCTCGTTGAGCTGCTTTGCATACGCTTCGCGAGCCACCTTACGGTTAGCAATCTCTGAAGGTATGTTCTTTATTAATTCGGCACGGCGAGTCGCCAATTCACTTTGACGCACCTCTCGCTCTGCACCGCTAGTCTGCCGCTCGAAGACCCCTGAAGGTTTAGTGCGCAAATCTTCACTTTCCTGAAAATTTTGCTGCAACTCGGAAACAAGATTAGAGAATTCAGTCTGCTGCCCTGGTTCATTACTGAAAGGCGCAACTCGGCCACCGGCCATCATGCTAAGCGTTGGGGCAAATGGCCGATCCGACAACGGGTCGCGTATCGGGCTTTCTGGGCCAAGGTACTCGGCGGAAGGATCTATGGCTACGTCGGCAGTTTCAAACTGAGCTGCGTCAATGCCAAACGATTTAAGCAACTCGGCGCGAGCTTCAGGGTCATCCGCTGTATTGACGAGCATCGCTTGAGCGTCCCGCATAAATCCAGCGTTGCCAACCTTCGCAGCTCTAGCAGTTACACTTGCACGGACTTGCTTCTCTCTTGATGCGATGACAGATTTTCTAGCCAAATCCGCAATTCGGAGCTGAGAGAGATCAACGTTTGACGAATCTATTCTTGGGATTATCTCGTTCGACCACTGAGATCTTACGAATCGACGAAGGTCTTCTTCCTCAAGCTCTACGACCTGTTCGTTATCTGCAGAGCTGGCACCATCGGTCAACGGCACTGGGGGTTCGTCCGTCCCCTTACCCCGAAGTAGAACCCGTGTTGTCCCAGAGCTTTTGTCGTAATCGAATCCGGCGACCTCCATATCTCGAAACTGGCCGTCTCCAGTTTGGGAAATCAAGGCCTCAGAATTGAGATCAAGGAGGTCGATTATTTCGCTTTTGTTTTTTAATCTGCCATCCTGATTCCGAGCAAAAAAATCATCGCCTAAATCCATACCATCAGTAGTTAGCCAACCCTCGGTTGC
>Ga0181395_1000475_pt1 | contig 17091 bp, 19 predicted proteins | sample 18SPOviralmetaG_FD_130124 | JGI IMG/M metagenome (GOLD analysis project Ga0181395, IMG submission 130124) | Marine viral communities from the oligotrophic San Pedro Time Series (SPOT) site, San Pedro Channel, CA, USA - 18 SPOT_SRF_2010-12-16 | ecosystem: Environmental > Aquatic > Marine > Strait...
CTGAAACAGGTGAAACCAATCCTAATTTTATTTATGATGATGATGATGATGATATTGATGATATACCTGTTCCTGAATTACCAGTTAAAAAGAAGCCAGTTAAGAAAGAAATATTCGCTGACCCTACCCTCAATAAAAAAGGAAAGCCAAAGAAGAAATTATCAGACGAACATCTCGCCAAGTTACAAAAGGCAAGGCAAGAAGCACAAGAACGAAAACGAAAGGCAAAACAAGAGAAAGAACAATTATCACAAATAGAAAGTAAAAAGAAAGCACTTGCGAAAAAGAAAGAAGAACTTGCTTTAAAGAAAGAAGCAAAACGCCTTGAAAAGTTAGAACAGAAAGTTGATAATGATGAATTATCGGAATCATCTGATGAAGATCAAAAACCTATTATGAGAAAACCAAAGAAACAAAATAATATTCCTTTAAGTATGGAAGACCTTCAACAAGCCCAACTTAATACATTACTCACTTATGAAAAGATGAGAAAGCAAAGAAAAGCAGAAAAGAAAGCCAAACAACAAGAACAACAATACGCTCAACAAACAATGAATGCGATCAATCAGACTTGGGAAGGAACGGCAGGAGTTTATAAAAACTGCTTCTAATACTTTTCAATACTAATAAATAATACAAATTACTACTAAATGACCCCAATTACTACCAAAAACAGCAACCTCTAATAAGGCATTATTATTTTTTATAAGGCAATTATTATTATTTTAAAGGGTATTATTCGATTTACAAGGCAATAATAACAATAATCCAATAATAACATATTTTAGATTTTGTCGATATAGAGAATCACAATGAATAAGAATTATAATATTATATTTCTATGCAATTGTAGAATCTCAAAAATGAAGAACTTGGATTAGAGGTTGATGACATAAATCCAACTTTTATTTTACATACAGAATGTATGGGAATGTATGGGGAGGAATTGGAGTAAAAAGTGGTAGTAATTGCCGATATAGAGTAGTAATTGACCCTTTTTTTTGACAATATGACCTCAAAAAAGTAGTAATTGGCTATTTTCTATGACAATATGATCCAAAAAAAGTAGTAATTGAATAATCATCGGTTAATACTTAAAAATAATTTATCTTATTAAAACAATGGAAGCACAATTAGAGACGAATGACCTTAATAACCTTGTTATGACTTGTTTAGATTATTACAAAGATGGAATGTATGCGAGAGATCCTGATTCATCATCACAAAATCGAGCACACTATAATGCGAAAGCATCTTGTGAAAAAGCATTGAAAAACTTATTTACTTCACCAGAACATAAATCAGAAACGAAATATATATCACCACTTGTATCTGCATTCCAAGAGTTCGCCCCTCATAAAGTAAGAGAATTAAAACATAAAAATGCGTTACTATTAAAAGAGAATTATGAATTGAAAGAGAAAAATAAACTTTTAGTAAACGGACACGACAGGGGACATTGTGGAACTTGTTATTATAGAGTTCGTGAAGCCATAGACAAAGGAATCAATCAATATGTATGTGAAAAAGAAGATGTGATTGCTCTTCAAAGGAAATTAGATACTCAAAGACTAAAAAATAAAAATTATGAAGAAAGTATTATGAAACTAAATACTTATCAAAAAAATATTTCAGATAATTATCAACTTGTTCCCAAAGATGAATGGTATGAAATGATTGATAAAAAGGCACAATTACATCTTGATTCAAAAAATAAAAAGGATACAAAATCATCAAATAATTATGAGAAAAAATACAAGAAATTGAAAAAAGAAAATCTTAAATTGAGATGTAAAATTATGGCGTTGGAAGAGTCGGGGAGTGGTTCGGGGACAGACTCGGACTGCTCGGATTGTTCTGAATAGATTCATCATCAGGAATAGATAATTCAGTTTCCAATGGAATACCTTTCATTGTTTCACGACTATGAATCACACATTTATCTAATCCGTTACATATTGCAGGTTTAGATACTTTATATTTTTTAAACTTCTTTTTGAATTGACTAATAATATCATCATCAATCATTGGTGATTGTTCTATTAATCTATCATATTCCGCACGACATATTGCTAAAAAATCAGAACATTTGGATCTATGTTTGTCTTTATCTAATGCTAATTCAATTGATATGTTTCTTCCAAGTTTAGACCACGACACACTGGAACTTCTATGACTTTCCATCAATTCTGCGACTTTTAAAAAGTTTTGAAGGGTTGATAGTATTCCAGCGAATATATTGACTCCTCCAACAATAGCAGAAGCCATTGATTTATTTTCTTCATTTACAAAAGAATCCATACCCACATTTGCCGCTCCTGTTAAAGTCGATAAAATAATAACTGGAATGGAGAACATATAATATCTTTTTTTATATTTCTTTTCACATCTGCCGTGAAGCCATCTATAACACGATGCTTTTTCACTCCATTCTGCTAATAATGTTTCTGTTTCATTAGACCAACAATCAAGTTTCTTTATGTCACTCATTACTATTTGAAATATTTTTAATTAATTCATCTATTAATAATATTCTTCTTTTCATACCTATTCCAGCAAGATGACAACTAAACTCACCTTTTTCCCATCTCCATTTCCCAGCCCAAGATCCACACCCTGGGTGAAATGTTTGTAATTCTTTATTATTAAATAAATGAAAGTGTTCCATATTTTTGTAAACATAGGGTTTTATAACTCCTTGTTCCCACGGATGATTTGTTTTATATTCTGATGTTTCACCTTCTTCCCATATATCATTTAATATTTTGAGTGTTGTGGGATTATTTTTCATAATCATAAAACCACTATTAATTGTTTTTCCTCTTTTATTTTCTTTTTGAATAGAGATACATTTATCATTTGTTTCATTGATAATATCCACAATATTTTTTTCCATATTGGTTAATACAATATCATCATCAATCCATATAACATAATCAAAAAGTTGTGTCTCCAATAATTTTTTACACAATGCTATTTTTCCCCACGCAGGATGTCGGTCTGTGGCTAATAGTTCATAGTATGGAATAAAATGATGACCCCATTTTTTGCAATACCTTTCCATAATAGTAAAAGTTTTTTCATAAAGAATTGGACGATTACTCAAAGAACAAATACAGACTTTCATTATTACAATGATATATTTTTTTGATTTATTTCAAACCTAATATTATTTCAAATTTGAAAATATTTTTTTTATATTTACTATGTATAAACATTGATGAAAGCGAATCAGAATATGAATGTTAAACAATTGAAAGAAGTCGTAAGATTTCATAAACTCAATAAACCACATATTAAATTAGGAATGAAAAAGGCAGATCTCATCGCAGGTCTTAAAAAAGAAGGACACTGGATAGAAAAAGCGAAAGTTAAAAAAACAACAAAAGCACCAGTTAAGAAAGCACCAGTTAAGAAAGCACCAGTAAAAAAACCAGTTAAGAAAGCACCAGTCAAGAAAGCAGTTAAGAAAGAGACACGAATACCTCCTCCTAATATTAAATCTTCTATTGACTGGAAAAAGACACAAGATAGTGTAAATAGTAAAGAAAATTATTGGGAATGGACTGCGAAGGGAGAGAATAGTATAGCATATCCAGGTGAAACTACCACTTATATATATTCATTTGATAGTTTAGCGAAAGATGGTGAGATTATGGATGCTGATAAAATGAGAAAAGGAATGGTAGAAGACGATGAGGGAAATAGTTACTCTATTAGTGAGTTTAAAAGAGAATTCAGAAAAACTTTAAGTCAATGAAAAATATTATACTGGCTAATTTGTTTTTTTTTTATTTTATATTTAGTATTTTTTTATATTTATATATCATAAAATATGTCATACTGGTCTGCTGATAATATCGTCCAAGTGGGCGAAGAACAAATATCAATCCCATCTGATAATGGTCTCACATTTGATGTTGGGTCTGTATCTCGTAAAGTCTCTTTTTCTATTCCGAAATCTGTTGAGTTTTTTTCAGGTAAAGATAGTTATTTAGAGTTTAATATGAGAATTAATAACGAGAATGCGAGGGCAACTCGCCTTCAATGTGACCCTATGGGAGCAGGAGTAATTGTGAAAAATATTCGCTGTTATGATCTTTCAAGAAACACATTATTAGAGGAGATAAATGAGTGGAATCAAATTGCTTGTCTTCGCAGTGATTATGATACGAATCAAGCATTGAAGTCAACTCGTTGTTTAAAAGAAGGTGCGACAACAGCCAGTCGTCCCAATGAAGGCACTCGTGGTAATTCTGTGAGTGATTGTGCGGATACTTTTACGAATCCTTGGTTCAATAAACTTACACAGGGTGAACCTGGTGAACCACAAGATGTTGCCTATTCACAGGCAGATCAGGGCAATGTTGTGAAATGTTGTATTCCCCTTACATCAGGTGTATTTTCTGAAACTATTTATCCGAATATGTTGTCAGGTATTTATTTAGAACTTGATTTAGAACCAGCCCCACGAGTTATTAAACAATTAGATAGTGTCTTGAAAGATAGACGGCGAACATTAAACCCTATGTTTGCCGCAGCCATTGATCCAGCGGGAGGCAATGCTGTTATTCAGGATTGGGATGCTGGAAATGGTGCTAATGTAACTCAATTTTATGTCTGGCCGACCAACTCTTTACCTGATGGAGCAAATGGTGGATCTCCAACTGCTTTCCCATTTGTGGTGGGAGAAGTCATTAATTTCGTCTCTCACGAAAATCCCGCATCGCAAGAAGCCAATATTCAGGTGGCTGGGGGAGGGGTTTATACAGGAGCGACTATTTCTGAAATTGAAGTGGAAGATGGTGCTGCTGGTGCCCGAGCGACTTATAATGGGTATATCAAAGTTACTCTCGCCGAAGCAGTTATTAATGCCACCGCCGCTGGGGGTCGTGGGCTTGATGTTAATGGGGGAGTAACAATGGGTATATTCTCTACATCAGTTCGTGATGCTGCATCCTACCCAGTATCTTATACTATTTCGGATCTTAACTTTGTGGTTCAGGAAATCAAACTTGATGATTCATACAAACAGGGAATGCTACAAAAAGCACGAGAAGGTTCAGCAATTGAGTTTGATATTCGCAGTGTAACCAATTACAAACATTCTATGTTGGCGAGTGATACATCAGCAACTTATAACATTTTTTCGAATAATCATAAAGCAAAATCTCTTGTTATTGTTCCCACGGATAATACGACATATTCTGATATGGATTTAATTTCTTGTAATGGAACTTATCAAATCACACAAGATGTTATGGATATATCTCTTAATAGTAATCGTTCAGGGTATACAGGAATCCTTGACTACTTAACGGATTACCAGATGATGATAGATTCGCAACTTGTCCCCAGCAGACCAGTTTCGACACGGAAAATGTCTACTCGTGTTTCAATAGATGCCTTTCATTTATTTGAACTTGAAAAGGGTCTTCAAAACGCTCATATCACTCCTCACTCTTTCAAATGTTTCAATCAGAACTTCTGTGTAACTCGTGGTTTTGCAGTAAATGATGGAGCAATGGATTTGAGAGAAAAAGACGTTCAAGTCTTACTCAACTATCAACAGCCAGTCCCAGCCGCTGGTAATGCTAATCCAGCACTTGCTCCTGGTCCTAATGGTTTAAGAAAGAATAAACTATTTAGTTCATTTGTTTTCCATATTCGTCGCCTTCGTATGAAAGATGGTGCTGTTGAGGTTGATTTATAATTCTTTAATACTTTTCCATAAAAACTTTTTTTAAAATAATACAATTTTTATTATATTTATTTATATCATAAAATAACTATGGCGATGGTTCCTGATTTACTGCGATTAAAGAATATCCCTGCTAATTTCGAACAGAAATTAGAAACGACTTTGACTGAAACTTCGACCTTTCAAGAAGCCACTGACGATCAGGAAGGTGTCTGCCGATTTGACTTACAAAGGAAAGGTTTCCTTCATAGTCACTCAAAATTGTTTGTTTCTCTTCAACCCCCAGCAGGACAGGCAAGTGCGTGTTTCCCTTTATCAATAGGTATTGATAAAGTGATTAAAAAAGCATCTTTAAAAATTGGAAATAATGTTGTTAATGAAATATCAAATTGGAACTCGATGCGAATGATTACTTCAACTCATATTGATAATGAAAATAATGTTGAAAGAGAATATTATACATCAGGTCGTTGTATCAATCATAAATATCTGTTCCGTCAGTCTATTGCTGGTAATGCTAATTCGACATCTCAAAGTGGTTTCCAAGCACCTTTATATGGTATTGATAATGGACGAGAATATGATGATAATGCTGATAATGCGGATCACGGCAATAATGGTGGCGGTGAAGGTCGTGCTGGTTTATCAATGCCTTTCGCAGAAATGTTGGGGGGACTGGGGAGTGAATGTCCTACTTACTCCATTGACCTTTCAGACCTATTTCCATTCCTAAGGACTCATAGTCTTCCTTTATATATGATAGACCAGCCTGTATTTATTGAACTAACTTTTGAGCGTCTTAACAAGCGAGTTGCTCTACCCACGGCGGCTAATGGTGCTCTTGCTAATCAAAGATATCCCATAGATCATAATGAATTAAAAATGTGTATTGATTATATTCATTATTCAGGAGATGCTATGGCGAGATACAGAGATGCGAATCCAGTTATTGAGTTTTCATTCCCTGATTATCGCCTTGCGAGATTTTCTTCAACTGCCGCCGCCCTTGGAACACTTCAAGTTCGTAATTTAGGTATGGCGAATCGTTTAGTATCTCGTGTAATGACTGAAATTGAAGCACCACTTGCGAATCAGATTGGTATACTTGGGAGTGAGGTTATGGCTTCTCCTGTGGCGGGAGCGAATGTAGCGAGTAATGCTGGAACATTTGAATACAATATTAAATATAATGATAAGTTCCAGTTCCCACTTTCGATTACGAATAAAGCACAATTATTCAGTCATACCACAAGGTCTGTTGGAGTTCCGTTTGTTACTCGTCAGGAATATTCAGGCGATAATGCTGGATTAAGTAATTTCTATTATAATCGTGTTACACAGAATAGTGTTGGAACAGGTCTTCGTGGATCTTTCTTTAATTTTGGAACTCGTTTGACAGAAGGTCGTGTGGGTCAGAAGGGTATTGAACTTCATATCAAGGCTTCGGGATATGATGCTAATGGTGGACGAGATTATATTGTCAAGACTTGGTGCGAATATATGAGACTTGCGAGACTTGATAATGGTCTTTTCACAATTTACAACGCATAAATAATATAATTAAAATCTTAATCATATATAAATGACATATAATTTTGATGAACTTGATGATATACATCTTTCAAGAGATGATGTAATTATTTTATGTAAGATATGGAGTGGAATAATAATGGTATTTGCGACATATAATTATTTTCTAAATTGAATTATATATCGCGTGATGCCGACTTATAAAGAAAAGTTTAATAAAAAATATGGTTTTAAAAAAGATGCTTCACATTCTATTGCGGAAATAAGTCGATTGACAGGATATAAAGTATCAGGTTTAAGAACAATAAAAAAGAAAGGGGAAGGGGCGTTTTATAGTAATCCACAATCAGTGAGGAAACAAGTAACATCTGCGAGTGCCTGGGGAACAGCAAGGATTTATTCTGCAATTGATCCTTCATCAAAGGCACATAAAATAGATAAAAAACATTTAAAGAAATAATGGGATATTACATTATGTTAAAATGAATAGTGGGGTAATAAAACTTCCACGAAAGAAAGTAGATAGAAACTTCGGATTAAAAAAAGAAGATTTCCCCGACTATAAATCATATAAAAAAGAATATGATAGATTATACTCATTACACACGAGGGAAAGACGAAAACAAATATATAAAGAAAACAGCGAATACAAGAATAATCAACATAAAGAATGGTGTAAAAATAATCCTGAAAAAATGAAAATATTTAATCAAAAAAGAAATAATGAGTATTATACAAATCCTTCTAAAAGAAAAATTAGTCTTATAAACGGATGGAGAAGAGCAGGAATAAAAATATTTGAGGGAACATTTGAATATTATGAAAATACAACTCATTGTGAATCTTGTGGCTGTGAATTGTTGGTTGGTAAAGGAACAGGGAAAAATAAAAAACAATTAGATCATTGTCATCATTCGGGATATGGTCGACATATCATTTGTCAAAGTTGTAATTGTTGGAGACGAGGAAGAGATGCTCGAATGGATAAAGTTCATTTAGAATTATATAGATATTTCAATCTGAAAAAATAAATATTGATGATATAAAAATGTATAAATCAAAACCAAAACCTATGAAAAAATCAGCACCACAAAAAAAATCAAATACTTTAACTGAATCTCAAAAACAAAGATTAAAGACACATAAACAACATCACACGGCAAAACATTTGGCTATGATGAGAAAAGATATGAAATCTGGTATGTCATTTACAGCCGCTCATAAAAAGGCACAAAAAATGGTAGGAAAATAAATAATATTACTATGTTATAAATGCCGTTAGACAAACAAGGAAAACCTATCCTTTATAAACCATTTAAAGGAAAATCAACTCCAAAAGGAAAAAAGTTTAGTGTGTATGTAAAAGCAGATAATAAGAAAGGATATAAAACAATTCATTTTGGAGATAGTTCAATGAAAGATTTTAGACAACATAAAGATCCAGTAAGAAGGAAATCATATCTCGCAAGAGCAAAAGGAATAAGAAATAAAAAAGGAGAATTAACTTGGAAAAATAAGAACACTGCTAATTATTGGAGCGTTCATTATTTATGGAAAGGCTAAATTATTCTTGATATTGTTCTTCAACATTTACCATTAATTCTTTATCTTTCACATAAACACTTTGTTGTGTATCTACATTATGAGCCATTAATTCGGCATCTTTTTTTTGTTCTTCTAATAATTGTAATTGTTGTTTTTTTGATTCTGAATATTTATTTGATAAATAAATATGTCGTATCATTGTGGTTGATATATCTTTTCCGATATACTTACGAGATGTTCGAACAAGTAATTGTGTCATTGAATTATTTGTCATATTGAGTAACTTATCACCTGTTTTGAGTTTGAGTATTTTTTGATATTGTCTCACTAATCTTTGTAAATGTTTCGGTAATGGAATAATTTGTTCGTTATATTTCTTATTTGTTTTGTATTCATTGAGGATTAATTCAATATTTGTTTTTTCCATAAGAATATAATTATTTTTTACTTTATCTTCATTAGTTAATCTTTTATAAAGTCGGCGAGTAATAATTGTTAGATTCGCAAGTTCATTTCTGCGAGGTATTTCCACAAGAATGCTGAATAATAAATGGGCTGTTAGAATACCTTTTTCAATAATATTGAGAGTTTCTTTTTTACGAATGCCGTGATTTTTAATATCATTATTTAATTTTTTGATAAGTAAATGAATATCCTCAATAGGAATGAAATTAGGTTTTTGTTTGTCGGATATTTTACCTTGTTCTTGATTCATAGTATACTTCTCATTGTATCCATCTCGTTTAACTTGATATAATTTGATAATTTCTTTATCCATATCAAGAGCATTCATCAACATAATTAATGCGTTCAACATATTTCTTTTGGTGAGAAAGTTGATATATTTATCTCTATTTCTTCCCCAAATGGCTTCATCTAATTTCATAACTACATCATCATAATCTAACAGAAAATCATTATTTTCTTCTGGATATTGACTCCTCATTTTTTCAATAAGTGAAACATAAGATCTGATAGTTTGAGTCTTTAACTGGGGGCGATACTCTGAAATTACTTTTTCCATATCCATTTTATTTATATATTATATTTAGATTTTAATTTTAAATAATTTCAAATCTAAATAATAAGTTTCAATTTTTAAAAAAAAATATGATATAAAATAATGGATATACATTTTAGTTCTCAAACAGATAATTGGAAAACTCCCACTGGATTCAAAGAAAACTTATTATATGATTTTGATGATTATGATCCCTGTCCTTTTGAAAATCCTGATAATAGAAATGGATTATTAGAAGAATGGGCTAATACAACATTTTGTAATCCTCCTTATTCAAAATTAAAATCAACAAAAAAGAATGGAATGGGATTTATAGAAAAAGCACATATAGAAGCACAAAAGGGGAAAACGATTATCTTACTTATACCTGCGAGGACAGATACAACTTGGTTTCACGATATAATAATGAAACATAATTATAAAATAAAGTTTATAAAAGGTCGATTAAAGTTTAATGATAGTAAAGATTCAGCACCATTTCCGAGTATGTTAGTTGAGTTTAAAATTAATTAATTAACTGGACTCCATTCTCATTCCACGCAAGAGTATTTTTTGCTTTGAAATATAAGAAGACTGCTTGGGGATTATCAGTATCAAGGAAACTTTCAAGGGAACAGCCCCATTGTTGCTGACTGAAATCCTGTCCTTTATTGAACTGCGAGTAACGAATACCTAAACCCCATAGCATTCCTCCGTCAATAGTTGATTTATAATCAACATCGGTATAACTATCACCGAGGTCTTTGGTTGGATAATTAGCATTGGCGGGAGTAATGGAAGACCTATCCATCATATATTCAGGAACAATTGATTCCATAAATTGACGAAGTAATTGTCCGTCTGCTTTTTGGAAACGAGACAGAAGTCCAGCCCCACCGACACTTGTATTACCAGGAGTGTTCTTTTGATCCACAACATCATATTGAAGGGGATATTTTTGTCCTCCACGAAGCCATTGGATTCGGTTAATAAACTTGGTTGGATCTGTTCCGCCCACATCGGAAAGACCAGTTGTTGCGAGACCATTCGATGTTAAAGAATTAATATGAGTCGCAGGGCAGAAGTTCATAAATACACTTTGAAGATTTTTCAATCCAAGAGAATATTGTAATTGTGCGTTGTTGGTATTGATAGAAGTAAATAGAGAAGTGATAGAATTAAACTCTAATGCCCCCGAAGTTTGAGAACGAAGAGAAGATAATTCTTCTGGACGAGGAACTTGAACTTCACAAGTGAGTGATAAGTCACTTAATTCGTAAAAAGCATTAGCGACATTGTTTGCGGCTGCTCCGTTTGTGAAAAGACAATTGGAATCAGGAGACAGATGAAGTTCAATTTGGATTCCCCCAAAAGAGTTTTCCATAAGATTTATCTTATTACCACTCATCATAAATCCACTGGGGAGATGACAACTAAACTCTTTGGGAACAACAGCAAGAGCGGATGCCGTGTCACCACTTGCGACAATATTCTGCATAGCAGTGGAGTTCGGCATAATTAATGCAGTTTCTGATAGATGACCGACCATATCTTGCTGGGAAGATGTCATTCCAAGGTAAGAAGTTAAATAACGATTGTAATGTCGGATATGTTCGCAAGTTTGTTTGGATTTGTTGTGGCGAACCACTAACTGATCCCAAAGCGAAAAAACGCCAAGACGATTATCCATATTAATAGCCTGTGCGTCATCAGTATACACAGGAGTTCTCGCAAGGTCTTTGAAAACACTCAAACGACCATTGATACGGATTGATGAAGGATCAAGAATACCATCCTGTGCTTGAATAGTAAAGGAAATCATAGGAAAGCCTTGTTTGAAGGAGACACGAGCATTGCTGTCAATATTATCAGGGCGAATCTGTATAAATCGGGAAGCCATTTTATACAATATTCAATATATATTTTTAGTAACATAAATAAAAATAGTTTTTAAAGTAAATAATAAAATCCATCATCGGTAATAGCATATTCTAATATTTCAGCAGGAGCAATCCACATATCATCATCATATTCACAGAACTCTTCTTCAATTATTAGTTTCATCTTTATTATTTAAATTAGAAAAATAATTTATATGTTTTTTTGTATGAAAATGTCTTGACTTGTGAGCGGAATTATATCTCCCTCCACAGGGGCATTCAGTATATATTTTATTTCTTTCTCGTTTCTTGGCTAAATATATCACTTTATTTTCTTCATAATAATTTTTAAATCTTAATTTCTTTTCATCAGGTGATGTGAATGCTCTTCTACAATTGACACATCTATCTCCATATAGAGATATATATTCTTGTTCTTTTTTTAATAGTTGACTTTTATTTTCACAGGGGACACATTCCAACAATTTTATATCATAATTATTGTTTTGAAGGATATATTTTGATGATACATTATATTTTAATTTGAAATTACTTTTATGATGATACAATCTTTGAAGAAGACTTTGTGTCGTTGAACCGATATAAACTTTATCAGAAGTATTATCAGATATTTTATATATCTTTCCGTGTGAATAATTATTCATTACTATTAGAGATGTATTTTATTTCTTTTTTTGACGCACAATGCTTGATTGTTCTTCAAAAACTTCCCGAGCAATATTTGGATCTAATTTTTTAATTTTGGTAATCTTAAAAATAACAGAAGAAGCATCTGAAACACTTGCGAATGTCCCATCGGGATCTGTTATTTCAACATTAACCGAAGAGATAATAGTTGGTTTATCAATAGTAAAAGAAACATCTTGTTCTGTTCCGAAATAATAATCTCCTTGTGGATTTTGTTTATCGATAATTCCAAGAATAGGTAAAGCAGTATTTCCAGTCGTTCCACCGACAAAGCCTTTTGAAGGAACAATATCAGATCTGATTGAATAGTATCCAGTCATCATTGATTTAGGATATTCTTCTGCTCGTAAAATCATACTCTTTGTTAATTGAACGATTTGAGGTAAGAAGCGACATTCCATTGTATCCCCTTGAACCCCTGCTGCATCGTGAAGTATAATATTTTTAGCGTGAAGTATAGATCCATCATAGAAAGGAGAAAAATATTGATTTTGATTCCAAGATTTCGTATCAATTCCATCAATTTCGGAGTTCGTGGTAATAATATTTAGATTTTGAATTGAACTTTCAACACGAGTATTTCTATCACTTTTTACTTCTCCACTTTGTAATTGTTTATAAGTCCAGCCAAGTTTATTCCAAAGACTCATTTCCCAAGCATTTTCAGTATACCCCAAATCAGAGATAAATATTCCAGTTGTTGTATCAAAAAGAGTAAAAGGTTCAATATTTTCATTTAATCTAATAAAAGTTCTATCATCTGATGTGGCTACATCATTTACATATTTAAATGCGACTCCTTGATTATAGGGCATTTGTGCTGGACTAAAATTATGATAATTTTGTAAAGGATTAATTTTATAAACTATATCTCCTCCATCACCAGCAATTTTCCCTTTTTCATTATTTTGAAAATCACCTTTATTGAGAGAAGTATGTAAGTTTTCAAAAAAGAAATGTCCTCCTTCATATCCCAATGTTGGATTATCAGCACCTAAATATATTTCATTATTAAAAGCATTAATATTTAATTGTTGTCCGTCGGCGGCATAAGTGGGAGTGGAGTTGGAACTATTATCAGCAATACCTGATCCTGATTCTCCTCTTTTTTCTTCATCTTGATGATAAGAGTTTGTTGGAATACCTGATGTTAATCCAATCGCACTTGTCGACCAAGCATTCCAATGTCTATCAAATCCCATTTTAGTTGTTCTTTTTGATGTTTGTATTCTTCCTCCAACGAAAAACCATTCAGGGATTCCAATACCTTCATCAAGATTAGGAACAACTGCTCTATTTGGTTCAATAAGATTTGGAAAAAGTATAATTCTTGAAGACATAGCCCCAGGCTGTTCTCCACTATTACCGATACAACCGAATGTTAAGTTTATTTTTTTATCATTTACTTTTTGAAATTTGTATGCTGCTCTGTGGTCGCTATAAACAATTCCATCTTCTCTTGTTGTTGTATCTAATGTATCATAAAAAATATTGGCTTGTGTTGGGTCATAATGAAAAAATAATGGACGACTTGAAACATCTTCGGAACCAGGGTCTGCTTCTGTTCCTCTATTATAAACAATAGTTCCAGTTCCGTCATCACGAGTTCCCCTCCAATCATAATAAGAACAACCAAGTTGAATATTTCGTCTATCAGTTTCAATGGTCGCAGGAGGGTGATATGTTGGGTCTGCTTCAAGTTTATCATAATATTTTTCATAAGAAGCAGTGTTACAATGAATGAATCTTGAATTATTTACATTAATATATTGTTCGTATGTTCCAATGTTTCCAGCACCAATATCTATGGCTATATAAGGATTTGTTTCACCTGCTTTTGCGAGTGATCTAATATTTTCATTATCCCATAATTCAGGATACATTCCTTCTGCTTCAATTAATTTTTTAACTAATTTACAATTTTCAAAATTATAGAACAAATCAAGAACAATTCCCATAACTCTTGTATTAGCAGGGGTGAGTGCACCATCAGGTGCTGAACCAAAATTAGAATCATCAAGAGATATTCCAAAAATACTATTTAGTTCACTACCTGCTTCATATATTTCAGGTCTCTTGATTCCAATATATTGATATCCTAAATACCACGCAGAAGAATCAACTTCGCTCTGTGCTTCAACTTCGAAAGGACTTACATTCGTAACCAATTCCGTTAATCCCGACCCAGGACCAGGAGCACCAGGTGTCGCATTACCAAGAGTTCCAAGATTATTAAGAGATTTATCATAAAAATCAGTATCTGTAAGAACATCATTTGTTGCTTTAAAGGGTTTATAAGTTTCTGCATTAAGTGTTCGGTTTGTATAAAAAGGTAATACTGGATCGGGATCTCCTATATTTGCGGGAACTCCATCAAGATGTGTTAATCCACTTGGATTGATACTATTTGCTTTTAATTGTCTTGTTACTTCACTGGCTACGAACTCGGGAGATGAAAAACCTTTTTTAAGAGTAATTGTTTTTTTCTCACGATATATAACATAATCATCTGCTTCTGGGTCTCTTTGCCAGTATGGTTTTATTACTTCTTCGGGAACTCCGAATCTGTTTGCTCTATGATTAAAAGAAACTTCATAATTATATAAGAAAGTTTTTTTCCGAACCATAATTGTAAATCTTGAATTATCATTTTTAATAACCCATCTGTCAGTTCTCAAAGGGTCAATTTGAGGAGTATTTACAGGAACACCATAATAATCTTGTTTGACATAGGTCGTTGCCGAAGTAGACGCAATATCTATTTCTGCAACTTCTCTATTAACTCTTCCATTGGCTATACTATCAGGAGCAGTCCATTGACCTTGTCCTGATAATCTTGGAATAAATCTGCGAGGCAATTGTATAGTGCTATTTAAATCAGTTGTTTTATAATATTCAATGACAATATTTGCTACATTATCAGTCTGAACTATTTCTTCGGAAACAATATCTGTTGTTTGTAAATAGGGATAATCTCTAAAATCAAAACCCCAAGTTATGATGCTCGTTGAAATAGGAGTATATTTGATAATCTTTTTTTTTTCATTTTCTTTTTCTTTATAATCATCTCCTGAAAACTCGACGGCATATTGTTGTCCCGAACCTCTTTCAGAAACAAAAGAAGAATATAATGAAACTTTATCTCCTCTATCCATACGAATTGTATTATTTAGATCATTCGTCCAAGAAGCATTTGTTTCGCTTGATTTGGTATTGGCTGTTTTTCGGTTACATTCAACGAGAATAGTATCTTGATATTCCATATTGATTATTTACAATATATAAATAAAAGTTTTTCGTTTTTTACACCAATTTGGATCTCATCTAAAAAACTAAAATTAAAAAAAATTAAAAAAAAGAAATTAAGTATTTATAATTGATTATTCAAACTTGTCAAAATAACAGGTATAAAAGTCAGCCATACAACAAATGGCTGTTTCTTTATATTGTAATATCTCGTTTAATAACATACATTGATTTTTTATTTCTTGTGTGTCGGCAAGAACTGGTGAATAAACTCTTTCATCAACCATTGGAACTTGTATTTCACTCTTTTGTAATAAACGAACCCTTTCTAATACTTCTTTTTCATATAATTGTTTTTCAAGTTCTTCAACCCTTTTTTCAAGGGCTTGTGCTTTATAGTATTGTTCGTCAAACTCTTTATTAAGTTTATCGATTACTTCCCACATTGGAATAGCCATATTGTATATACTATATATGGTTGATTTCTTTTTAAATAGTTTTACGGACTTATAAGTATTAATAGATATATGTCTTTGATGACATAAAAAACTTTTTTAGAATCGATATGTGTGTGGTGGATAATTATTTTTTTCAGAGAATATTTTTAAAATTGAAACAACAATTTTATGTCATCAATGAGATATATGGATCTAAAAAAAATTATTATTATTAAAGAACATTATATATTTATCTTCTCCATCTTTGATTCATTGTTTCTATTGTCGCTTTTTCTTGTGCAGTGATGTGAGGCATCAGTGCCTCAATTCTTTCCTGTGGAGTTCCTGTCGTCCCGAAGAAATCTTCTTCGTTTGTGAGCCAATATCTCCACCACCCATCACATTCATTCTTATTATGTCCCATACAGCGACAAAGAGAACAATTTCTTCGTCGCTCATTATATGGAGAATCTTTATGATTAAGATATAAATAATCTCTTAAATTACACAATCTATCGTATAGCCGTGCTTCTTTTTCCTCTCGTGTTTCTCCATTTTCACGATACTGATGTAAAATGACATTCTCAACATAAGGTTCAAAATATCCTCTGCTGTTAAATAATTGTTCGTGTAAAGGAATTAACAGAATAGCGTTATAATCTTCAAGGTATCCGTATAAATGAAGACATCTCCGATCAACCAAGGTGTCGGGAATCTTCCAATCTGTGACCTGTGGTTGTTCTCTCACAACAGGCTGTGGTGCTTGTATAATACGAAAATCAAACATTTGTTGTCTGTCAAGAGGACATTTTAGAGATCTATTTGAATCACAACATCCCTTGTAACAAGTATCACATAATTTATGTTCGTTCCAACAGATAATTATCATATCTTTAATAGAGAACTCATCAAAACATACAGGACATTGATATTGTGTCATTCTTTTAAATAGTTTTCAGTTCTTATAAGTATTAAGGGGTATGTTGAAACCAACTTTCAAATTTACATTTTCAAATCTAAAAAAATGTCAAAGAAATATATAAA
>Ga0181395_1000479_pt1 | contig 16992 bp, 21 predicted proteins | sample 18SPOviralmetaG_FD_130124 | JGI IMG/M metagenome (GOLD analysis project Ga0181395, IMG submission 130124) | Marine viral communities from the oligotrophic San Pedro Time Series (SPOT) site, San Pedro Channel, CA, USA - 18 SPOT_SRF_2010-12-16 | ecosystem: Environmental > Aquatic > Marine > Strait...
GAATACTTAGATGGTAAAACTGAACACCTAAAACAATTCAGTAAACCTCTAAGTTCTTATCATACCAAAAGATTTGCTGCTTTAGATAAAGCACAAAAGGGTGAGAAGATTACCGATGAAGAATTGAAATATGCTGAAAAGGTTGGTAAAGAGAATGAAGAAAAGGCTAAAGCTAAAATTGCAGATAGATTAGCTGAATATGAAAAGAACCATCCAAAGTATAGGGATGAAGGAATTAAAAATATAAAAACACATCGTTCTCAATGGTTCGATTAAATAAATAAATTATGGCAAAGATTATAGGAATGAATGGTGGTGGAAATACACCCCCACCTCAACAACCAAAGATAGATTTATCAAAGGCAACAGAAATGAAATGTCAAGAATGTGGAGGTACTGTATTTATACCAGGTACTAAGTTCTTAAAGATTTCTAAGATAGTAACAGGTACACCAAACGATGCAATCATACCAGTAGAATTATATCTATGTGGAGATTGTGGTGAGATAAATCAAGAGTTACTACCCAACGAACTAAAAGGAAATGGCAAAAACTAAATCATTATTTGACCACATAAAGGCGGTTACACAATTTCAAGACCCAAAGTATTGGGATAAACTTGAAGATGGTGATAAGAAAACTTGGAGTAACTATATGGTTCATCGTTTTCTTTCTATGAATCCTGATTGGATAGAAGTTCTTTCAGAGATACAGCCTTATACTCAAACATTAGAACCCAAACAATTGTATCTTTCCCTTATTGGTATTATACCAAAAGGAAGATATTTTTTAAAATATACAAAAGGTAAAAAAGATAACAAATATGAAAGTTGGTTAGTTGATTTAATAATACAAGATTTTATGTGTTCTTCAAAAGAGGCAGAAGATTACTGTGAAATACTTTACTCAACAAAAGAAGGTAGAGAAAATATCAAGTATATCTGTGAAAGATATGGAATTGATAAAAAACAAATAACCAAACTAAAATTAAAAGTGTGAGTGATACTTTTTGTATATTACCCTTCATTCACTTATATAGCTCAACTGATGGTGAATTAAGACCTTGTTGTATAGCTGATTCATTTGATGATAAACCTAACATAAAAGAAGGAATTGAACCTGCATTCAACTCTAAAGAAATGAAAAATCTTAGAAAAGATATGTTGAATGGGGTTCGTAATAAAGTTTGTGATGTTTGTTATAAACAAGAAGATTTATCTTTATATAGTCCAAGGCATAGTTTTAATGATGGTTTAAAATATAAACAATATCAAATGCCCGAAGTAGAAGAAGATTTTTCAGTAGCTTCTGATTTTCAATACATTGATATACGATTTTCAAATCTATGTAACTTTAAATGTATAATGTGTACTCATGAATTTTCATCACAATGGTATGAAGATATGGGGTATGGACAAAAAGGTCAAGGTGATTATCAAAAAAATAATACAAAAATTATTAATATATCTGATAATATATTGGATGAATTAATCCCACATCTTTCTAAACTAAAAAGAATATACTTTGCAGGTGGAGAACCACTAATAATGAAAGAGAACTATAACTTACTTGATTTTTTAATCAAGAATAATCCATCAGAGATTTCATTACATTATAATACAAACTTATCAACCCTTTCATATCAAGGTAAATCTTATATGAAACTATGGGAAAAGTTCAAAAGAGTACATTTAGCTATATCTTGTGATGGTATTGGTGAGGTTGGAGAATATCAAAGAGTTGGATTTAAAACTAAAAAGTTGATGAAAAATCTATCAGAGATTAAAAAGTTATTCGTATGTTCTGGTGTTAAGGATACTGAAAATAAATTCACATTTGGATTCCAATATACTGTTACTCCAATAAATGTTTATCATATATTTGATTTCATGGATTATATGTTTGAAAATAATATAATCAAAAAATTTGATGAAGTAGAATTTTCTGATACGTTTGGGTATTTTGCATTAGAAAACTTATATGAAATTGAAAGACTTAAAATCAAAAAGTTTTTAAAAGAAAATGTAAAAAGATATGATAGTGATTATTTTAAATCTAATATAGATAAGATAATAAAATCTATGTTAAATAATTCACCATCCCATACTCCATTAGAAGTTAAAGATTCACTTAAATTTCTTGATGAAAGAAATGGACAAAATTATAAAGAAGTTACAAAAATAAATTTTAGATAATGCTTGGATTTTTCATTTATTTTTCGTATATTTACATAGTAAATAAAACAATATGGCAAGAGTAAGTTATTCTCAATATGGTATGTATTCAAGTTGTCAACAACAATACAAACTAAATTATATTGATAAGTTAGGAACATCATCGGCTAATATCCACACAATTTTTGGTAGTGCAATGCACGAAACAATACAACACTTCTTGGATGTGATGTATAATGTTACAAAAAAACAGGCCCTTCAATTGGATTTAGAAAAAATGTTGTACAAACAAATGGTAGACCATTTCAAGAAAGAATCTGATAAGATGGATGAAGGAATGTATCCTTGTAAGAAAGAAGAATTGGGTGAGTTCTTTGAAGATGGTAAACAAATTCTAAAATACTTTAGAAGTAAATTAGATAAGTTATATACTAAAAGTGGATATGAACTCGTAGCAATAGAACAGAGGTTGAATGCTGAGATTAAACCTGGTATTCATTTCATTGGTTTTATTGATGTACTTCTAAAAGATAAAACTACACAAGAATATATTATCATTGATTTGAAAACTTCAACAAGAGGTTGGAACAAATATCAAAAGAATGATAAAGTAAAAACCTCTCAGATGTTATTGTATAAAAAATTCTATTCAGATAAGTATGATATACCATTGGATAAAATCAGAGTAGAATATCAGATACTTAAAAGAAAACTATGGGAAGGTGCAGACTTTCCGATACCAAGAATATCAAAGTTTGTTCCCGCTAATGGAAAACCTTCAATGAATATGGCTTGGAAAAATTTTATGAACTTTGTAGATTCTGTTTATGGAGATAATGGTGATGTAATTCAAACCGTATTTCCAACTAACAAAGGTAAACCATGTGATTGGTGTGAATTTAAAGAAAGAGGACTTTGTTCTGCTTGGAATTAATCGTTTTTTAAATTTATATATATTTATATAAAATGACTTAAAAAAAGGATAGTTATGGCAGATACAAAACTAACAACTGTAAAAATCATTAAAGATATTTACTCAAAATTTAAAAGAATTTCTTTCGATTCTAATATCACCTTACAAAAATTAGTAAATCGTTCAGTCAACAAATATGTTGAAGATGAAGATTTTAGAAATGAAATAAATAATTACGAACACTTACAACAGAGTGGTTCTGCATTTTAAATATGAAACAACAAGATAACGGTAACAACCAACTTAACCAAACTCGCAATGAATTCAACGATAGAGTTGAAACTAAAAAATATTTAGGACAAACTATGAGAGTTAAGTTAAACCACCACAGAAGATTTAGAACAATTTAAATAAAGGTTAATGGCAAAGAAGAAAATTCTACTATTATCTGATGATTTGAGGATGTCATCGGGTATTGCAACCGTATCAAAAGAATTAGTTTTTGGTACATTCGAACACTATGACTGGGTACAATTAGGTGCGGCAGTGAATCATCCTGAAAAAGGTAAAGAAATTGATTTGGGTGAAGATGCTCGAAAACAAAGTGGTATCGAAGATGCTTCACTTAAAATCATTCCTTGGAGTGGATATGGTGATGCAAATATTCTTAGAGAATTAATCATGAGACATCAGCCAGATGCAATTCTACACTTTACAGACCCAAGATATTGGAGATGGTTATATGAGATGGAGGCTGAACTAAGACAAAACATTCCAATTCTATTTTATCATATATGGGATGATTTACCAGACCCTCACTACAACAGAGATTACTATGAATCATGTGATTGGTTAGGATGTATCTCAAGACAAACTTATGGTATTGTAAGTAGGGTTGGTAAGATTGATTCAGAAACAATTAAACCACTTGAAGATTGGCAAGTATCTTATGTACCTCATGGTATCAATCCCGATATATACAAACCAACCGAAGTACCATCAGAATTTAAACAAAAATTATTAGGTGATAAGGATTATAAGTTTGTTCTATTTTGGATGAATAGAAACATCAAAAGAAAACAACCATCTGATGTAATTTGGGCATTTAATAAATTCGTAAATGGATTACCAGAAGAAGATAGAGATAAGGTTTGTTTAATAATGCATACAAATCCAAAAGACCAAAATGGTACAGATTTAATTTCAGTTGCAGATAAATTAGCACCTGGTTGTGATATCAAATTTTCAACAGATAGAGTTTCTCAAAAAGAATTAAACTACATTTATAATCTATCAGATTGTACAATCAATATTGCAGGTAACGAAGGATTTGGATTAGTAACTGCCGAATCAGTAATGGCAGGTACTCCTATCATTGTAAATGTTACAGGTGGATTACAAGACCAATGTGGATTCAAAGTAGATGGTGAATATTTAACTTCAGAAGATTATAAAGAAATTGGTTCACTACATAATTGGAGAGAATGGGAAGATAAAGTAACTCATGGTGAGTGGGTAAAACCAGTATGGCCAAGAGTTCAAACAATGGTTGGTTCACTTCCAACTCCTTATATTATTGATGATAAAGTAGATGTACATGAAGTATCAGATGCGATTAAGTATTGGTATGATAAAACTTCAGAAGAAAGAAAAGAAGTTGGTCTAAAAGGTAGACAAGAGTTTTTAGGTGATATGGGATTGAATGCCAAATATATGTGTAAAACACTTGTTGATGGAATCACATCTACATTTAAAAATTGGAGACCTAAGAAAAAATTTAATGTTTATAAAATTAGGTAATGAGTAAACCAATCTTCATTGTGAGATTTCCTGGTTATTGGACGAATAACCAAGTGAATGAATCTCGTAGAGCAATCCATAATATGAAAGAACTCAATGAGGATTATCATTTGTTAACTTTACAAGATAATGAAATTGAAACTACAAGATTTGAATGTTACAATTCACCTCATGAGCCAGAAACATTAGAGGAAATTACAAAACTAACAAAACTCTCAATAGAGAGATGTTTAAGAAACGAAGAAGAAAACAGATTAAGAGAATTAGAAGATGAATAAACCATTATTAGTATTTCAGGCACCAATAGCAACAAGAAGTGGTTATGGTGACCATTCAAGAGATATCTTGAAATCATTATTTGAATTAGATAAGTACGATGTAAAGATTGTACCAACAAGATGGGGAAATACCCCACAAGACCAAATCAATCCACAAACTGAATTTGGACAAAAGATATTACAAAATATAGTAACTAAATTAGATAAACAACCTGATGTTTTTATTCAAGTATCAGTTGCAAATGAATTTAAAAGAGTTGCTAAATATAATATTGGTATTACTGCAGGAGTAGAAACAACAGTATCTCCTCAAGAATTTATTCAAGGTGGAAATAAAATGGATTTAATTATAACTCCATCTGAATTTACTAAAGATACTTTGGTAAAAACAATTTATACTCAAGTTGATAAAAATACTCAACAAAAAACAGGTGAACTTAAATTACAAAAACCAGTTGAAGTTTTATTCGAAGGAGTTGATACCACAATATTTAATGGTAAATCCAAATCATCTATATTAGATTCAGTTGATACTGATTTTAATTTCTTGTTTGTAGGACATTGGTTACAAGGAAGTTTAGGAGAAGATAGAAAAGATATAGGAATGATGATTAAAACATTTTGTACTATATTTCAATCTCTTCCAAAAGATAAACAACCAGGTCTTATATTAAAAACATCTAATGCTGGATTTTCAGTAGGAGCTAGAGAAAATGTTAAAAATCAAATAGAACAGTTAGTAGGTCAATTTGGTGATGAGTGTCCTCCTATTCATTTAGTATTTGGTGATTTATCTGAATCAGAATTAAATGATTTGTATAATGATGAGAAGGTAAAGGCAATGTTAATGTTCACAAAAGGTGAAGGTTATGGTAGACCACTTGCAGAGTTTGCTACAACAGGTAAACCAATCATCGTTTCCAATTGGAGTGGATATAAAGATTTCTTACCAAAAGAAAATACAGTTTATTTAGAAGGTGAACTTACAAATGTACATGAATCAGCAGCAAATAAATTCTTATTAAAAGAAGGAAAGTGGTTTACTGTTGATTACTCAAAAGCTGCACAAAAAATATTTGATGTACATAAAAATTATAAAAAGTATTTGAAACAAAGTTCTGGACTGAAAACCAATATAAACAAAAACTTTACATTAGATAAAATGACAAGTAAGTTTGGTGAGATACTTGACAAATATGTTAAGATTCAACAGCATGTAGAACTTAAATTACCAACCATTAAAAAACTATAATGCCAAATTTTACAAGACAATATACTAAATTTTTAAAACCAGAAAAAAGAGTACCTCGTTCAGAAATAAGACCGAGAAACATTTATCGTATTACTACATATAAAGGAGGAAATCCAGCTACAAAACAGGCAGAAGAATCGAGATATGTATTCGTAATAGGAATTATGGATAAAAAAGTACATTGTATTAAAATTAATCCAATAAATCCATTACACTTTACTCAACTAATTGGTAAATTGAGAGATAAAAGATTACCATTAAGTTCTGATTTAAGATTAGAATTAATGTTGAAAAAATTTGATAGAACTGGTAATCAACTTTTTGATGGATATATAAAAAATAATCAGAACCTATATCGTAGAGATTTTAATAATTACAGAACTTATTTTTTAGATAAAATACAGAATGTATATGAAATTAGATTTGAACAAGATATATTAGAAAACCTTTTTGGTGAAAAAACAACTTCATCTGAAAAGAGGGCAATAATTAGAGAAGAAACATCAGAAATAGATACACCAGATGACAATTAGTTACGCAATTACAGTTTGTAATGAGTTAGAAGAAATTACTAAGTTAGTAGATTTTCTTTCAACTAAAATAAATAAAGAAGATGAAATCGTAATTCAATATGATGAAGAATCTGTAACACCTGAAGTGTTAGAATATTTAAATATTCAAAAAGCAATTCACAATCATACTGTAATTGGATTTCCTCTTAGTAAGGATTTTTCATCTTACAAAAATAATCTAAAATCACATTGTACAAAAGATTATATTTTTCAAATAGATGCGGATGAAATACCACATGAGGTATTGGTAGATTATTTACCACAACTTTTAAAAGATAATCCTGTTGATATTATTTTTGTACCAAGAATAAATACAGTTGAAGGATTAACTCAATCACATATAGATAAATGGGGTTGGAAAGTTGATGATAATGGATGGGTAAACTTTCCTGATTATCAAACTCGTATCTATAAAAATACAGATGAAATAACTTGGATGAACAAAGTACATGAAACAATTACAGGTTATGATACTTTTTCAAACTTTCCAGCAGAAGAAACATGGTGTTTATATCACCCAAAACAAATAGATAGACAAGAAAAACAAAACAAATTTTATGAAACAATTTAAACCATTAGGAGATAGAGTTTTAGTTAAACCTATCAAAGTTAGTGAAACTAAAAGTAGTGGAGGTATCATTGTATCCGAATCAATGACAGAAGCTCAAAAATTAGAAGGAGAAGTTATAGAAGTTGGTACAGGTATATTTTCACAAAATGGAAGTAGAATACCAATGACTGTAAAGAGAGGTGATATTGTTATTTACGAAAAGGCTCAAGCTAACAATAGAATCAAACTTGAAGGTGAAACTCATTTTCTTTTTAACGAACATACATTATTAGGAATAAAGGGATGAAAATATTAGTAACAGGAGGTGCTGGTTTTATTGGAACTAATCTTATTAAAAGATTGGTTTCTGAGGGCCATGAAGTTATTTCTCTTGATGATTACCACACAGGTAATCAAGATAATCATATCGAAGGATGTAGATATGTAGATGCTGATATAGAAACTATTGAATACATAAATGGAGAAACCATAAGAAGTTTAAATCCAAAAGGAGGATATGATTTATGTTTTCATTTAGCCGCAATAAGTAGAGTTCAACCATCATTTGATGACCCAACAGAAACATTCAGAGTAAATGTTGAGGGAACTCGTGCAGTTTGTGAATGGGCAAGATTAAACAATGTAAAAGTAGTTTACGCTGGTTCATCTTCAAAACATCATGACCCATCGGATTCACCATACTCAATGTTTAAATATCTTGGAGAAGGTGTATGTAAGGTTTATAAAAAATCATATAATTTAAATGTAGAAATTTGTAGATTCTACAATGTATATGGTCCTAACGAAACAATATCATTAACAGATGGTAATGTTATTGGCATTTGGAGAGAACAAATTACTAAAGGATTGCCTCTAACAATTGTAGGTGATGGAGAACAACGAAGAGATTTTATTCATGTAGATGATATCGTAGAAGGTTTATATAGAATAGGTTTGGTAGATAATAAACACGAAGATGCATGGGAGCTGGGAATTGGTAAAAACTATTCAATTAACCAGTTGTTTGGGATGTTTAAAGAAAAATACCCAAATGTAGAATCTAAAATATTATCAGAACAAAAAGGAAATTATAGAGAAACTCTTAATACCAATACAGATGCTATTGATAGGTTAGGATGGAAACCACAAGATAGATTAGAAGATTATATAAAAAGTTTATAATGATAGGAATTATAGGACAGGGTTTTGTTGGTAATGCAGTTTACCAAAAATTTAAAAATTATTACGATGTTCACACATATGATTTAGATGAGACCAAATCTAATAATTCAAAAGAAAATGTGATTCATCAAAAATATGTATTTCTTTGTTTACCAACTCCTATGAATAAAGATGGAAGTTGTAATGTAGATATTATAGAAAAAGAATTAGAAAATATAGATTTGATTGCAGATAATCATGAGATTATGAAAACAATTGTAATTAAATCTACAATTCCACCTGGTACAACAGAAAAGTGGAATAAAAAATATGAATCACTTAACATAGTTTTTAATCCTGAATTTCTAACAGAAGCTAATGCAGTTTCTGATTATGAAAACCAAACAAGAATTATATTAGGTGGAGTAAGACCAGCAACTACTGAATTAAAACAAATCTTTTCAAAAGTATTTCCAAAGGCACATATTATAAAGACAGATTCAACTCATGCTGAAATGGTGAAGTATTTAACAAATACATTCTTATCAGTAAAAGTATCATTTGCAAATGAAATTTATCAAGTATGTGATAAGTTAAATATTGATTATGATAAAGTTGTTGAATATGCTACCTTAGATGATAGATTGGGAAAATCACATTGGAATGTACCAGGACCAGATGGAGATTTTGGATTTGGTGGACATTGTTTTCCTAAAGATTTGAATGCACTTCTTTATCTAACACAAAATCTAAATACAGTAAATAATGTTTTGTGTGCAACAAATGAAACTAACAACAATGTTAGAGAGAATAGAGATTGGGAAAATATGAAAGGAAGAGCAGTAGTATGAAGATAACATTTATATACGCATATGAAAATGAAGAATGGTCACAACCGATATCTCTTGCTAATGAATTTAAATCTCGTGGTTGGGATGTAGATTTTGTTTCAATTGGTTCAAATAGAACTGGTCAATATCATGACCAACAATTACAACTATGGATACAACAAGATTTAGAATGTGATATAGCTTTATTTTTAGATTGGGGTAGATTTGATTCTCAATGGTTAGATAAGAAATTAAAACCAAATACATTTTGGGTACAAGAAAGTGGAGATGACCCACAAAATTTTGAAAGAAACTTTCCTAAATCAGAAAGATTTGATATAACACTTTCACCAGATTTTGAATCAACAGAAGAGTATAAGAGAAGAGGAGTTGATGCATATTGGTGGACACATTTTGCTGATACAAAAGTTCAGTTTCCAATGGATATACAACCTGAATATGTTGCAGTAACCTCAAGAGGTAAAGGAGGTTCTCAGTTTTTAGATACACTTACTCAACATGGTGGTGGAACAATTGGAAATCAAAATGGATTTGAAGCAAAAGAACATACTGAGTTTTTAAACAAAGGATTAATTGTTATTCAAAATTCAAGGTGGGGTGAAATAACTCGTAGAATCTTTGAAGGTATGGCTTGTGGTAAAATGGTTCTATGTGATAGATTACATGAGAATAAAAAATTACAAGAACTATTTATTGATGGAGAAGATATAATTTATTATGATGATATGATTGATTGTATTACAAAAATGAATAAGTATCATGAAGATGGGATTGAAAGAAATAGAATAGCAAAAAATGGATATAATAAAGTTTTAGAAAACCATACTCAAGTTCAGAGAGTAGATTTTATAATCAATAAATTTAAAGAAAAAAATGACAAGACAACAAATTATAAATAGCCTCATTGAAAAAAATAACTATACTTCGTATTTAGAAGTTGGTGTACAAAATCCACAATCATGTTTTAGTACGATTAACTGTGAGTATAAAGAAGGTGTTGAACCTTTTCCAAAAATAAAAGAATTTCACTACACTTCAAATATTCATATAAAAACATCAGATGATTACTTTGAATCTAATAATAAAAACTTTGATATTGTTTTTATTGATGGATTACATCACAATGACCAAGTAATTAAAGATATTGAAAATTCATTAAATTTTTTGAATGAAGGTGGTTCGATAATTGTTCATGATTGTTTACCTTCAAATGAAAGAGAACAAGAAAGAGATGACCATGGTGGTGTTTGGTTAGGTGATGTTTGGAAAGGAATTGCTCATCTTAGAATAACAAGAGATGATATTACAATTGAAGTTATTGATACTGATTTAGGATGTGCAATTATAACAAAAAACGAATCAACTAAGTGGGATACTAATGGAGAAGTTTGGGATGAATACACATACTACAAAAGTAATAGAAATCAATTGATGAATGTAATTACAGTAGATACATTTAAAAAGAAATACTTATAATGAAATACAGTGCAATTGTTCCAACAATGCTAAAATCTCCAAGATTTTTTAAACTTGTAGATGATTTAATTAAATCTGAATATGTAGATGAAGTTATCGTAATTGATAACTCTGGTAAAACAGAACCAAGTATCGAATCACATCCAAAACTTAATTATGTATGTGAGGGTAGAAATACAGGATGTAATCCAGCATGGAACAAAGGAGTTGAGTTATCAAAAAATGATTTGTTAGTAATTGTTAATGATGATGTAAACTTTGACCCAATTATACTTTCTGTTTTAACAGATGAAATGATTGAACAACATGGTATAGTTGGAATGGGTGTTGGAAATTGGGATGGATATAATGGAGTTCCCTTCACATATGAAGGAAATCCATATTTAGAAGAATGGAGACCAGGTGTAAATGATGCAGGATGGGCATCTTTATTTATGTTAAAAAAATCACAATGGATTCCTATACCCGAAGATATAATTGTATGGTATGGAGATAATTTTATTAAGGATGTAAATCCAGTAAAAAAATCAATACTAAGAGGATTTAGATGTGAAACAGATATGAGTACTACAACTGATTTACCAGAATTAGATGAGATAAAAAAACAAGATTTAAAAAATTGGTTAATACATTTTAATAACAGAGATAAGTGGAGGCAATAATATGAAAGTACTAATTACAGGAGTTGCAGGTTTACTTGGAAGTAGATTGGCAGATTGGATTATAGAAAATAAACCAGAAGTAGAAGTTATTGGAGTAGATGATTTAAGTGGGGGTTATCAAGAGAATATAAATCCAAAGGTAAATTTTTGGCAAATGAATCTTGTAGAACATCCAATTGAAAATATATTTGAATCACATAAAATTGATTATGTTTTTCATTTTGCTGCTTATGCTGCTGAAGGATTATCTCCTTTCATTCGTTGTTACAATTATGACAACAATTTAAAAGCAACAGCTAAGATTGTTAATGAATGTATTAAACATGATGTTAAAAGATTAGTGTTCACTTCAACACTTGCAGTTTATGGATATGGTGAAGGTGGTAGGTTTGATGAAAACCAAGTACCAAAACCAATAGACCCATATGGAGTTGCAAAGTATGGATGTGAAATGGATATTCAAATTGCTGGTGAACAACATGGATTAGATTGGTGTATTATCAGACCACATAATGTTTATGGTGTAAAACAAAACATTTGGGATAAGTACAGAAATGTATTGGGTATTTGGATGTTCCAACATTTGAATGGAGAACCAATGACAATATTTGGTGATGGTGAACAAACAAGAGCATTTAGTTTTATTGATGATTCATTAGAACCATTGTGGAATTCAGCAGTAAGAGAAGAGGCCTCAAAACAAATTATTAACTTAGGAGGTATTGAAGAGATTTCTATTAATGAAGCTTCTTCAGCTCTTAAAGATGTTATAGGAACAGAACTTGGTGTTACCCACTTAGAGGCAAGACATGAAGTTAAACATTCGATTCCTACATTTCAAAAATCAATTGATTTGTTAGGATTTGAACATAAAACTTCTATGAAAGAAGGATTAACTCAAATGTGGGAATGGGCTAAACAACAACCTATGAGAGATAGATTTGTATGGCCAAGTTATGAATTAGAAAAAGGAATTTATTCTTTTTGGAAAAATAAATAAATATGAAATTACCAATTAGTATTGGAATACTTTCTTGGAAAAGTGGACAAGTATTAGTTGATACACTTACTTCACATTACTTTAATGGTTTATATGAAATCGTTAATGATGTTTGTATTTTATTCCAAGAGTTCTCAGAACAGGATAAAACTATAGCAGACCATTTTGGAATTCCTTATATCCCACACGAAACAAATATAGGAATTGGTCAGGCATTTATAGAACTTACAGAACAAGCTAAAACTGATAATGTTTTGGTTATTGAACATGATTGGAATCTTATAGAAGATAAAGAAACAACCTACAACAGATTGAAAAGTGGATTAGAACTAATTGATGGTGATTATAGTGTTGTAAGATATAGACATAGGAAAAAACCAGGTGTTCCTCATTTTTCATTTAGACACAAGGGAAACGAACTTAATTATTATGATGAAGAAATAGAGGCAAAATCACCTCATTTATTAGATTCAGTTCATTGGTGTAATCCAGCTGAAAGTTTTCCTAATCACATAAAACAAAGTGGTGAGTATTTTATAACTACAGCAAGATGGGCTAATTGGACAAACAATCCTTGTTTATATAAAAAAGATTTTTACTTAGAAACTGTAAATCAATTTGCTGGTAGTGGAATCGCATTAGAAGGTAACATTGGTAGATGGTGGGTAAAACAAACAAATATGGTTGCACATGGTGAGGGATTGTTCATGCACAACGATTGGAGAAAATTCGGTAAACAAAACTAATTATGAAATATACAATTTTTGGATGTATTACAAAATATGGTGTTGAACAAATCAAACCATTTGTAGAATCAATTGAAAGAAGTGGATTCAAAGGTGATAAAGTTATGTTGGTTTATGAGATAACTCAAGACACTATTGATTATCTTAAATCTAAGGGATGGATTTTATTTGGTAGTGAATTACAACAACATATTATCTTACAAAGATTCAGAGATGTATATTCATTATTAGAAAATTATGAAACCGATGTAATTATTTGGTGTGATGTAAAAGATATTGTATTTCAGAATGACCCAAGTGATTGGTTAAATAAAAATATGAAGAAGGATATTTTATCATTTGCAGAATCAGTAAGGTTTAAAGATGAGGAATGGGCAAAAGTAAATGCTGGTACTACATTTCCAATGGAATGGGAATGGTTACAGAATGAAGAAATATATTGTGCTGGTACTATTGCTGCAAAAAAAGAAGCTCTTAGAGGATTATTTCTTAGTATTTACAGATGGAGTTTACAAACAAACAATCCTCAACAATTAGCAGACCAAGCTGCATATAATATATTAATCCATTTACACCAATTCAAAGATAAGGTTCAGTTTGTAAAACAACAAGAAGGTTTTGCAGCACAACTACATTTAAAGTATAATTTTAAAACACCAGAACTTTGTACTGAAAAGTTTGCTAATGTTGATGAAGAAGGTTGGGTTACAAATGATAAAGGAGAATTGTACTCAATAGTTCATCAATATGATAGAAATCCAAATCTAAAACAAGTTATAGAAAGTAGATACAAATGAAAAAAATAGTAATTACTTGTTTTTGTATGCCAAATGAATTGGATGATTTGGAGAGAGTTTTAGTTGATTTGAACAAAGCATCTAAATATGTTGATGGTTCTAATTATGAATTCTATGTTTCTGTACCGGTAGATGATTATTTAATTCATTGGGAATCATCATCAGTAGATAAACAGTTTGTTTTAAATAGATTACAAACACTTAAACCTCTTACTGATTGGGCATCAAAATCTACATTCCAAATAAGACCTCAAATATTAGGTGCACTTTCTAACAAAGTTTATGCACATAACGAAGTAAAAGATGCAACTCATTTCATTTGGTTAGATACTGATATTTGTTTTGATGAAAAGATATTGGTTCATATGGAAAACTCAATTGATGTAATTGAATCAAATAAAATCACAGATAAATATTTTATCACACCTGAAATTGTAAAGTATTGGGATACAACTTGGGATTGTTTGGTAAACGAAACCTTTTTATCTAAACCTCTTGATTATTGTAAAGTAAATAATCCATTTCATGATTGTGGTGAACATGGCGAAGTTGGGTTAGAAAATGTACAGAATAATGTAAATGGACAACCTAAAACAAAATTTGGGGCTGGGTGGTTTACTTGTTTATCAAAAAAACTTTTAGATAGAATCCCAATACCAACTTCTATGGGACATTATGGTCCTGATGATACCTACTTAATGTGGGCTATTGATATTATTAATAACTCCGAAAATAATTCTATATACCAATTCAAGCTTAAAAACTATGTAGTATGTGAAAACTTCAAATATCGAAACAGAAGTTATTCTGATACTATGATAAGAAGGATTGATAGAAAAGAAGAATTTAAAAAGATAGCTCAAGAAAACATGATAAAAGAGCTAAAAAATCTTTCCTAAACATACCCTTTAGTATTTAATACTTATATTTATTCTTAGTAAAGGGATAAAATCCCACCGTTATTTCAACATCGTTTTAATCAAAGCGTTTATATTCAATTAGTTTTTTTAATTTAGTTATGGTAATCTATTAAATAGGAGATTACTTTGAAGTACGCTACACTCAATGTTTTTAAAATATTCGTTTTGTGTATCTTAGTTTTATTACCAGGCGGTTCTAACAAAGAGATATATGAAAACGACCAAAACCTCATTAAGGTCGGTGATGTTACCAACGAAATCCGAATGGGAAAGTTTGCAGGTAACCGAAACCTAACTATCGGTGTACGAAACATTCTCGAAGAACTCCTCTTAGATTTAGATTATGATTTATCAGACCAAGCATCCACACAAGTGAATGTTAGATTGGTCTTTTTTGATATAAAGAATATCGGAACATCGGTTGCGGTGTTTCACAAAGATGTGTCACTAACTCAAATTATTGCGATTGGTGAACTTGAAGTCAATGGGAAGGTTAAAAAACGTACTACTCAAAAAGGAACGAGTAAAACGATTTCTACCTCTACACTTGTGGTTGCAGAAGATGGAACATTTAATCAACAAACGGCGAGCATAGCGTTGAAGAAACTGTGTGAACAAATTATAAAGGACTTATTATGAAAAAAATTTTACTATTATTAATTGGTGTACTTTTTACACTATCTGTATCTGGTCAGAATGACCCCTCCGAGATAAACTATGGAGCAGTAAATACAGTAACACAAGTAGGTGATACCTTATCTGTGGAGTTTAAGTACACGAAAAAAGATGGAGCAGGTGCAACCTTACTCCAATTCGATTTTGAATACAACAACAAACTTATGAGTTACCATGATATATCTTGGAAAACTCCAAGTGGTGCTTCTAAAGCAAGAAACAATTGGAGTGGATATAAGTTTAATCCTAAATCAAATACATCTGAATCAGATATGGATGCTCAGTATATTTGGTGGAAAGATGAAGCAGGAAATAACTCTTACTCAACTTCAGCAGATTGGAGTATTGAAAGATTAACTGTTCAAACTTCATCAGCATATACAGATGGTGACCAGATTATAGTTTACAGATTTATCATCAAAGATAAATTCGGTACAAATTATAGTTCATGGGATAACATCTTAAAAGTGAATTGGGCAAACTATAAAGAATCAGATGGAACACAAATACAAGTAGGTAGACCAACATCAGATATCGATTTAAATGGATTAGAAGGTGGTAATGCAGGTAGTGTTACTCTTAACCTTTCTTCAAAAGCTTTAGATGATAATATTTCTGATGGTACAGATTATTCATATGAAATAAAAAATTCAGCTGGAGATGTTGTAACAACTGGTAACTTTGATTCTGGTGGACAGGCAGTTGTATCACAAGGAGCTTTAGAAAATGATGTAACTTATAATGTATCAGTTTCAATCGATAATTCAAAAGATTATTTAGATGGAGTTGTAACTGTTGCGGATTTAGCATTAGTATTCGCTGAAGCAATTGGAGCAGGTTCTGGTCCAAGTGGTGGTTCAACTACATTTGATTACTACATACAAGATATTATCGCTGATGTTGTTGGTGATAGTGATGGAGTAGATTTCCAAGATTCATATGAAATACTTGCACACTTACAAGGTGTTACAAGTGGTAACTCAAACAGAATCTCTAAGAAAGGTTCAGTATATGAATTAAGTGGTATCAAGGAAACTTATGGAGATTATTCAAATAATACAGTAACATTCGCTAACTCATTTACACCAACTGATTCAGACCAGAGTTCAAAAACTATCAATGTATCACATGGTTTAAAAGGTGATGTTAACTTCTCACATTCATA
>Ga0181395_1000480_pt1 | contig 16968 bp, 16 predicted proteins | sample 18SPOviralmetaG_FD_130124 | JGI IMG/M metagenome (GOLD analysis project Ga0181395, IMG submission 130124) | Marine viral communities from the oligotrophic San Pedro Time Series (SPOT) site, San Pedro Channel, CA, USA - 18 SPOT_SRF_2010-12-16 | ecosystem: Environmental > Aquatic > Marine > Strait...
AATGCTAAAGCTGCACGAGGGTGTGCGTAGTCATGTATACCTGTGCTCAGCCGGGTATGAAACTTTGGGCGTCGGGAGAAATATCAGCGACTCTGGCCTTGGGTTGTCTGATGATGAGATAGAATACCTTTTGAGCAACGACGTTAAACGTGTGCGTGAAGAACTAGAAGACACTTACTTTTGGTTTGCAGCACTTAACGAAGCCCGTCAGGACGCTATGATCGACATATGCTTTAACCTTGGTATTACAAGACTACGCGGGTTTGTCAAAGCCGTTGAAGCCATGTCCCGCGAGCAGTTTGATATTGCTGCTGATGAATTTATGGACAGCCGTTGGAGCCAACAGGTGGGCAATCGTGCTGTTGAAGTCACTGAGATGATACGAACTGGGGAGTATCAGTAATGCCACTTCAGAAGTTTATCTTTAACCCTGGCATCAACAAAGAGGGCACAGACTATACCGCCGAAGGTGGTTGGTTTGACGGCAACCTTGTGCGTTTTCGCAAAGGCTTTCCTGAAAAGATAGGTGGCTGGGAAAAATACATTACAGAGACTTATGACGGCACAGGAAGAAAGCTTCTTGGCTGGGTTGCGCTTGATGGGACAAAGTTACTTGGGTTGGGAACAAGAACCAAGCTCTACATCCAAGAGGGCGCTGGTTACGATGACATTACTCCGATTAGAAAAACATCCACAAACAGCATTACATTTGCTGCTGTTGATGGGTCATCTACGCTTACTGTTACAGACTCAAGCCATGGCGCGCAGAAAGGAGACTTTGTCACGCTGTCAGGTGCCGCTTCGTTGGGTGGCAATGTTATCGCTGCAGTCTTAAATCAAGAATATGAGATAGCTACGATTGTTGATACAAACAGCTATACCATCACAGCCAAAGACAATTCTGGCGCAACCGTAACCGCAAACTCATCTGACTCAGGCAACGGCGGATCAGGAGTTGATGGCGCATATCAAATCAATGTTGGCTTAGATGTATTTGTTGCGGGTTCAGGATATGGCGCTGGCACTTGGGGTGCTGGCGGATGGGGTTCTACAAGCGCAATCAGTGCATCTAATCAATTAAGACTGTGGTCTCTAGACTCATTTGGAGAAGACTTGCTGTCTTGTGTGCGAGGCGGTGGAATATTTTACTGGGACTACACAAGTTTCAGTTCTCGCGCGGTAGCACTGCCTAGCTTAGCAGGCGCTAATCTTGCGCCGACTGTAGGCTTACAAGTTCTTGTATCTGATGTTGATAGACACGCGATTGTTCTAGGTGCTGATCCTATTGTGAGCGGCGCTAGGTCTGGTGCTATTGACCCACTGCTCGTTGCCTTCTCTGACCAAGAGAACGCAGCTGAGTGGGAACCATTATCTACAAACACCGCAGGTTCTTTGCGTTGTTCAGCAGGCTCACAAATTATTGGAGGCTTGCGCGCTAGACAAGAAACTCTCATATGGACTGACGTTGCGCTGTATAGCCTGCAGTTTGTTGGGCCTCCGCTTACGTTTGGATTGAACTTAATCAACGAGGGCGTGAGCTTGATTGGGCCTAACGCTGTGGTAAATACACCATCTGGTGTGTTCTGGATGGACAAGAAAGGCTTCTACTCGTACCAGGGAGCAGTGCAGCCACTGTCATGCAGCGTGCATTCTTATGTGTTTGATGACTTTAACGAAGGCCAAGCATTTCAAGTGTTTGGTTTTGTTAACAAGCAATTTGATGAGGTAGGTTGGTTCTACTGTTCAGCTAATTCTTTAACCATCGATAGGTACGTTGCTTACAATTACCTTGAGCAAACATGGTCTATTGGCCAGTTGTCTCGCACAGCTTGGCTTGATGAAGGCATAGAAGCTTTCCCTAGAGCAGCAGGCTACGGGTCAAGCGATAGCACCAATTTGATCTATAAGCACGAAACTGGATTCGATGATGACGGTTCGCCAATGGACAACGTGTTTATAGAAAGCGCAGACTTTGATATTGGGGAAGGAGAAGAGTTTCAATTTGTGCGTCGATGCATACCTGATGTGAAGTTTACAGGCGACGGCGAAAGCCAAACCATCAACTTTGTATTGAAGGCGCGGAACTTTCCGGGCAGCAGTCTTACAACAGACCAAACATCAACAATCACCAGCACTACCACCAAGATAGATACTCGAGCTAGGGCAAGACAGGCTGCTGTGCGATTTGAATCTGATGATGACGGCACGACAGGTGTTCGCACAGGTGTTGGGTTTAGGATTGGTGGCACTCGTTTAGACCTTCAACCTAATGGGCGACGATGAGTAAGTTGCTTCAAGGCCGACTGCCGTTTGTTAATGGCAACTCTAGTGTAGATGGAGGCACTTTCAATAAAGCTGTCCGTCTGTTAGAGATCAGCCTTGATTCATTTGACCCAGATGCCACGGCTCAGTTCACACGAGAGCGTCGTGACACCTTGAAATTCAATGCGGGTGATTTAATCTGGAACACAACAATCAACACTTTGCAAGTGTATGATGGCGACAATTGGATTAGTCTTTCTCAAGAGCTACCGTATACAACGGATCCTCTTGAAGCCCAAGGAGAGGTGGGTTCGGTTCAAGTGATAACGGAAGGAGCAATAGTAGTGAGTGTGGGTTCATGACAAAACTATGTGCAAGGGGCAAGGCTGCAGCTAAGCGTAAGTTCAAGGTATACCCGTCAGCGTATGCAAACGCTTACGCCAGTAAGATTTGCGCAGGCAAAATCAAAGATCCATCTGGTGTGAAGCGCAAAGACTTCAAAGGGCCAAAGCCAAGAAAAATGAACGCAGGTGGTTTTGCTGCGAAACGCGCTAGAGTAATAGACCCTAGAGGATTTAGTGGCATGCTTCCTAACAAACGCAAGCCCACTAAGATCGTATGAGCCTAACCAAATGGTTTTCAAAAACAGACTCAAAAGGCGATTGGGTCGATATCGGCGCGCCTAAGAAAGATGGCAAGTTTCAAGCGTGTGGACGCAAGAAAGTTAAAGGTTCAAAGCGCAAGTACCCCAAGTGTGTGCCGCGATCTAAGGCTAATCAGATGACGGCTTCAGAAAGAAGCAGTGCTGTTAAGCGCAAGCGTGCCAAGCCACAAGGCGTAGGCGGTAAGCCGACAAACGTAAAGACCATTGTAAAGAAAGCAGGTGGCGGGGCTGTGCTTCGCAATCATAAAGGTTGTGGCGCTGTGATGTCTGATAGACGCAAGAGAACTAGGTACTCCTGATGTTTAGACGATACGCAGAAGAGTTTTCAAACGGTGGCGCTGTCAAGAAAAGACGCCCCGATAACATGCCTAAGCGAAACAAAAAGAACTTTCGCCCTACAAAACAAGGCGCTGGCATGACAGAAGCTGGCGTAAAAGCGTATCGAAAAGCCAATCCTGGTAGTAAACTCCAGACTGCTGTGACGGAGAGTAAGCCTACAGGTAAGCGTGCAGCGCGCAGAAAGTCTTTCTGTGCACGATCTGCAGGACAGATGAAGAAGTTTCCAAAAGCAGCAAAAGATCCTAACTCTAGGCTCAGACAAGCCAGACGGCGATGGAAGTGTTAAGCAGGTGAGTAACTGATATGGGAATGAAGAAGTCTGAAAAAGAAATTGTTGCTAGGCAAAGAGAGCTTGGCGATGTTACTTCTGGAGCATTACAAGATTTTAAAGCTTCTGGCGGTTTTCAAAGATTTGCGCCTAGCCCTCTTCAAACCGCAATGCCACAACTACAGGGCAGCACTTCTTTTTTAGGTGGCGCACCAAGCCCATACGCACAGTCTTTAGCCTATCAAGCGTTGCCTGGCATGACATATGCGAACCGCCCTGGGACTACTGAGGCATTTTACCCACAAGCAAACATAGCGCCTCCTGCAACCACAACGCCCTCGACAGGTGGCGTTTCTGATTTATATAAGTCTGAACCTGCCATAGAAGGCCCAGCCTTTAGAGGCAGAGAGATTAGCGAAGAAAATCAAAGACTGATTGATGACCTTCTTGTTGCACAAAACGAAAGAGATTTTGATGAAGCACTAAAGATAGAGGACTTCATTAAATCTCGTGACATGTTGAACGATGGAATCTTCAAGATACAAGACTTTGAAGATTACATAGGCGGCGACAGCCTTATGATGGCCGCAGAAGGCGGCATTGCGAGCTTACCTGTTGCAATGAGCGCAGGAGGAACTCTTGCTGCGCCCGGTCAAACACTAGGCGGCACCCCAGCTGGCGGATTGATGAACCTTGATATGGGTGGTGTTGGTGGCGCTGGAGTTGGTATGAACCCATCATCACCTTCACCTGCTGATAAGCCTGAAGATACAAAACCATCTTCACAAAAACAAAGCCCATACGCCAACATGAGCAAAGAGCAGCTCATAGCTTTGTTGGAAAAAGACAAGCAGGTTGATATTGGAGGCGAACTTAAAAATTTAAGTCAGGCTTTGATGCCTCAAATACTTGCAGATGGAGGGGAGGCTTTCCCTCGCATGAATGGCCCTATATCTGGCCCAGGCACAGAGACATCTGATGATATTCCTGCAATGCTTAGCGATGGTGAATTTGTTGTGAACGCTAAGGCGGTTCGTGGGGTTGGCAAACTAAATGGTGCCGATGGAAGCAAAGAAGAACAAAGACGCAACGGAGCTCGAATGATGTATGCCTTACAGAAGGCAGGCGAGCAAGCGATGAGGAAAGCGTAATGGCTAGTACAGGTGTAACAGATACCAGCATTCCCACTATTATGCCCCAAGCGGGGCAGACCTATGCCGATCCAGCAATGGAGATGGCGACAAGAAACATTCTTGCGTCTTACTTTGGCACTGGACAGCCAGGCGACCTTGGCCTTATGGGTCAACCAATACCCATACCGATACAGCAAGTCGCTGGCCTTTCACCATTAGAAGTACAGGCGCGCAATGCAGCGCAGGGCTTAGGTGGGTTTGGTGGTCAACTGGCGGAAGCACAAGATTTATTTAGACAGTCTGGTCAAGGGTTTGATCCACGCTCTGCTGGTTTGTTTGCAGACCCAAGAGCGCGTGCTTTGTATGAACAAAGCTTAGGCCAGTATGACCCGTCCACGGGCGAACGATTTGTAGATCAGCGTGCACGACAAGGAATGGAAGGCGCGATTGGTGATATTGCAGAGGCAGGTAGAGGCATTCCTTCTATCATAGGTGACGCACAAGCGGGAATGTCTGACGCTGAGCGAGCCATAGCCGAAGCGAGCGGCACTGCTAGATCAGGCATCACAGATGCAGCTGGTGGCATTACAGGTCAAGTCGGCGGTGCGCAGACAGGTGCTGCGGAGGCTACACAAAGAGCGCGTGCACAAACTGAGATGGCTGGCCGAGATTTGCGATCTGCTGGCCAAATGGGTAGAGAGGCCGCTCAACAGGGTATTGCAGGGCTTGCGGGAACAGGCGACCAGTTCGATCCTGCAGGCATAGCTAGTTTTCAAGACCCCTTTAACCAACAAGTTATTGAGGCACAACAGGCAGAGATTGCAAGGCTAGGCGAACAACAAAAAAGAGATGCGCGTGCACAGCAGATACGAGCAGGTGCTTTTGGTGGATCTCGTGGCGCAATACAAGAAGCTGAGATTGGTCGCAATGTATTGCAGCAACAAGCCAAGACAGGCGCTGAGTTACGATCACAAGGATTCCAACAAGCAGCACAACAAGCACAACAAGCCTTTGAGCAGGCGCAGGGACGCCGTCAACAGGCCGCACAGCTTACTGGGTCATTGGGTCAAGCAGGCGCAGGAACCTCTCTACAGGCAGCACAGCAAGCAGGACAGCTTGGTTTAAGTGCAGAGCAACTGGCTCAACGAGGCGCGCTTGAAAGTGGTCAGCTTGGATTGTCAGGGCAACAAGGTATTGGTTCGTTGCTTGGTCAAGCGGGGCAAATGGGCATGCAAGCAGGCAGAGACATTGGGTCTCTTGCTCAACAACGTGGTGCCCTTGGTTTGCAAGGCGCACAAGCACAAGCAGGTCTTGCAGGACAGCGCGCAGATATTGCTCAAGGTATGGGCCAGCTTGGTTTGCAGGGTCAACAGCTTGGTGCAAACGTGTTTGGCCAACAGATGGATCGAACTGCGCAAGCGGCTCAAGGTCTTGGGGGTCTCACGCAAAACCAATTTGGCACAGCATTGCAAGCATTTGGCGCAGGTACTGGGGCACAACGTGCAGCCGCATCTGGTATCGCAGGTCTTGGTCAACAAGGTCAGCAGATGCTTGGCACACAGATCAGCACCCTTGGCCAGCTTGGTACTCAAGGTCGTGGCATACAGCAAGCGGGTCTTGATGCTCAGTACAAGGCAGGAACTCAACTGGCTGATGAGCCGTTCATGAGACTTCAACGTGGCCAAGCATTGTTGCAAGGTGGCGCACCGTTCATGCCTCAGTACACGAGCGGATTTGGCATGGGTCAGAACCAAGGGCAGGCTCAGACCAGGGGTAGTACTTTGGCTCAAGGGTTAGCGGCAGCAGGCACTGTTGCTTCATTCTTTCCAAAATCTGACATCCGCCTCAAAGAAAACGTAATGAAGGTTGATGACGTTCAGCCCGGCGTAGGCTGGTACACATGGGATTGGAATGACACGGCTAAGGCCATGGGCATTGATGACCCAACTGAAGGTGTGATTGCACAAGAACTCAAAGCAGTTGACCCAAGCGCAGTAATCATGGGCGACGATGGTTACTACAGTGTTGACTACTCCAAAGTAAACCGTAGCCGTGAAGCGATCTAAGCGTCAGAGAAAGATCAGCAAGGTGATGGGAGAGTTCAAGGATGGAGCTCTCAAGTCAGGCGGTTCGGGTAGAAAGGTAACAAATCCAAAGCAAGCTATAGCGATTGCTTTGTCGGAGGCAGAGGGAATGAACCAAGGTGGGATGATGTACAACCAAATCATGCAGCGACCAATGTTTCAAACGCCTCAACAGCGCCAAGGCATGGGCATCATGGCAGGCGTTGCGCCTGTGCGTGGGTATGAAGAAGGTGGGATGGCTGTGCCTGAATATACGCCTAAGTTCATGCGTGAAGAACAAACAGAAGAAGACGGTATTGGCCGAATGTTGTTTGAAATACTCGTTGTTGATCCAGATGACCCGATTGATGTTGGAATCGCTACAGCTTCTGCCGCAATGATGGCGGGAGGTATAACTGCTCCGGGGGCTATAGCCGCTCAACTGACAAGAATGGGCTACAAAGGCAAAAAACTTTTTGATGCTGTTAAGAAAGTTGAAAGTTTAGGAAAACCTAGCAACGCAAGCGCAGGCATAGTTCGTCAAGCAATGGCTCCAGTTGGAGCGACTTATGGAGCAAGTCAGACAGGAAGAATGATTGGCGAAGTGCCTGAAATGGTAGAAGCAGTTGGCGGAATAGCTCAATTAGCTGGCGGCGGATTTTTAGAAGGCTTGATTCAATCAATTCCAGGCAGAGGCGGAAAAGTAATAGAACTTTTAAACAGAGGCATTGACGCTGGTCGTGTAGCGATTGATGACATATTAAACGCTTTAAAAAGAGGCGATATTGAACAACGAGAGGCAGATGCTCTTGTTGCAAAAATGGATGAAGTTTATCCAGGTGATGTTCCTGTAAACCCACAGATGCGAGCAAGCGATCTTGAAGTTCCTCAAACAACGCCTAAAATGAAAGCGGATGATCTTGCGACTCCTCCTGAGTCTGCAATCCCAACACCACCCAAGCCACCTGCTACAGGAAAGGCTGTTGATGATGCTACAGAAACGGCTGAAGAGGCGGCTAAGAAGGCTGTTAAAAAACCAATTACTCAAAGAGTTAGACAGTCTGTTCCAGGGCAAGTTGTTAGCGGAGCGTTGAAACCAATCACTAGCCCAATAAGAGTTGGTGCTCCAGTTGCAGCTGGAGCTTATGCCCTCAATCAATTGATAGAAAGCGGCAAAATTCAAGAAGCCATAGATATGGCCATGAATGATCCAACAGTTAAAAGTCTAATAGATGCAGGAAAACCTGCTTATGAAGCCGTCACAGAATTCTTCGGGCCTATTGGAGATGCCTTATTCCCAGACACTGGCGAGCGCGTTGAGCTACCAGAATCTGTCCAAGCTCGTTTGCCCGAAGTAGAGAAAGCTAAGAAAGAAGGTTTTCCAGAAAAACCTGCAGCTAAAAAAGACGATGGAACAGGCACGCCTGTGCCTGAAGCAACTGGCATCATGAAGTTCTTGTTTGGTAAGGACGGTATCGGTGGTGATCCGGGTGCTGTTGGTAAAGGCATGGAGTATTTAGCAGACCCTAAAACTCGCTATGCGCTTGCTCGTGCAGCAGAGTCACGATCAGGCATAGTAGATAGAAACTTTCTTACTGATTTTACCCTTGGTCAAGCTGAGTACGACCAGCTACAAGGCAAGGATGAAACTGCCTTGATGCAGAACTACGAGTTCTTGAAACAAGCTGGCAAGAGCGATGATGAGATCTTTGATTTGTTGCTGAGTAAAGATACTGCAAGTGATCAGACAGAACGATATCAAGATCAAGTTTTATCTTTGTTCAATGCAGCCCAAAAAAATCCAGAAAACACAGGTAAATCAAACGCTGAATTACTACAAGAAGCAAGATTAAACGCGAGTATAATTCTTAATCAACCTGTTGACGCTTCAGATACAACCGCTCAAAGAGTCACACTAGAACCTCAATAATGATCACTGTAGATTTACCTGACGGAAGATCTGTTGACGTAAAAACCGATAGCATTGACGTAGCTAGGGCCAGAGCTAGAAAGTATTTACAAGAAAACCCACTTGTAGAGCGTGGCGCTCAGTTGGGCGAAGAAGATGTATCTGCCATTGGTGACATTGGTAGAGGTGTTGCAGCTGGATTGGTTAGTGCTGTAGAAGGTGTAGCGACTCTACCATCAGAGCTTTCTGGAGATGAGAAAAGCGCACAAGAACTTAGAGAGTTTTTTGCAAAGTACAAACCAGAAACGTCTACAGATATCGGTGAAGCCGCTCGCTTCATAGCGCAGTTCGCAGCACCTGGCGGTATCGCCGCAAAAGCAGCAAAGGGTTTGGGATCGATAGGTAAGGTCGGTGCTTTTGGTGCTGCCGATATTGCAGCCACAACACCTGATGTAGAAACGCTAGGCGACTTGTTTGAATCTGGCCCAACCAAAAGAATTGATACGGCAGATTTGACAGGAGCTGAGCTTGCTTCTGCAAACTTGTCAAACAGACTGAGAGTTGGTGCGGAGGGAGCGGCGTTGATTCTCGGTGTGCCTGCCATAGCTAAGTTAGGTCTTCAGGCAGTAGGCGCAACCGCTGGTGCGATTGGTAGAACTGACTTTGTAAGAGATGCTGCACGAGCAATCAAAGATCCCAACACCCCATTTCATGACGTTGGCGTAAAGCCAGATCTTTCTGACCCAAGCTTCATCCGAGGCAACATAGAGCGGTTCAAAAAGAACTTTACTAAGTATGCAAAGTTTCAAGGCGGTATGCCTGATAGGTTTACCAAACAATACGATGCTTTGCGTATTCATGAGATAGCGGCTCACAGTTCTGCTTCAAGACAAGCCGTTGAGAAGATAGACAATGCTCTAACCTTTGTTAATAAGAACGAAGGCATATTTAACAACCAAGATAAGAGCAGAGTTCTTAATACGTTAAATGATTTCTTGTTTGCTGAGCAAACCATGGCAAAGCCAGGGTTAAATCGTGAAACGATACGAAACAATGCAGCTAAAGAACTGAAAGAAATCGATGACATTATTGGCAAGAACTTGCCAAAAAGTTTATTTGCTACACGCAAAGACATGAGTTTGTTTAAGGGTGCAGAAGATTTAAGAACACAGATAGATAGCCTAAGTGATTCTGTGCAAGACATATTGCGTGATCCAATACTCACTCCAGAGATGCAAGCAGACCTGATTGAAACCATAGGTAACAACAAAACCTTCTATGGTATGCGTTTATACCGCGCTATCAACGATACAAACTACACGCCTACAGCTGAGCAAGCTGACAAAGCCATCAAGGAATTAGTGGATTCAAGCCAAGGGCTAGATGACGCATACAGGTTGACTGAAGCAGACGCTCGAGGAGTGTTGAATGGCATGCTTCAGAGTGATTTTAGCAACGCCAAAATGGCCCCTAAAGATATTATTGAAACACCCACTCTTACGGGTGTTGCTCAAGGCATGTTGAAAGGTCGGCGTCTAGACAACCTTCCTGCAGTCAGAGACTTCCTTGGCGAATACACAGGCGCTAAAGATGTGATGATGCGAGCAAAGCCTGAACGCATAAGAGCGCGTGATGTAGGCGAACAAGAGATTGGGCTGCGCACCAAGATGGTAGAGACTGTTGATGTGCTTTCTAAGCAAATAGCTAAGGCTGGGTACTATAAAAATTTAGTTGATTACAACAAGGCTCTTGGTGATAAGCGGTTTTTGTTTGATGAGATCCCGCCAAACGCTCCGCTGGGAGAGTACTCAAGAATAGGTGCCGAATCTTCTAGCCCTCTATCAGAGATCAGCGAAAGCGCAAAACGTAGATTTGGGCCACTTGCTGGCAAGTATGTGCGCAATGATTACAAAGAAGCTCTTGAAAATGGGTCAGAGATTTTTGATTTGGCAAAGGGCGGCATTCCTTTGTATTCAACCTTTCTAGGTTTGAAGGGCATGTCTCAAATCGCCAAGACGGTATACAGCCCAATCACACAAATAAGAAACGCAACGACTGCAGGCTTCTTTGCTTTAGCAAATGGCAACATAGGCAACTCAAAGTCTTTAGCCAACTCTTTCTCAACAGTGTTCAGCAATTTAAACCAAAGGCTCACTGCGCCCGGTAAGTCTGGAGCCACACTGGCTGACAGGCAGAAGTATTACAACGAGCTTGTGGATCTCGGCGTAATCAACACCAATGCCAAAGTTGGTGAGTTTGAGTCTTTGTTGAACGACGCTGTCGATAACAATGCGAAAGGAAAGGCCATATTTAAGTGGGCACAAGGCAAGCAAAATAGTTTTGCTGCCAAGCTATATCAAGCTTCTGATGATGTATGGAAAACATACAGCTTTGAAATGGAGTTGGGCCGACTACAAAAGGCTTTTACGAAAGATGCCAACACTGTCATTAATGTTTCTGATCCTAGAAACTTTACCGAGTTTGGTTCTGTCGTAAGAAAAGCAGACTTGACGGATGATCAGTTTGAAACCTTGTTGAAGCGTGAAGCTGCTGAGATCGTAAAAGACACAGTGCCTAACTACTCGCGTGTCCCAGAGTTTATCAAGCAGTTAAGGCAGATGCCTTTTGGTAACTTTGTTGCGTTCCCTGCAGAGATGATTAGAACAGGCGGAAACATCCTTGGTCGAAGTATCAAAGAGCTTGCAAGCGATTCGCCTGAGATCAGAGCGATTGGTATGAAGCGATTGTTGGGGTTCACCTCAGTGAACGTAGCGATACCTCAGTCGCTGGCGATTGCAGGAACACAACTTACTGGCGCAAACGAAGAACAAGTGCAGGCGTACAAGCGATCAATGGCGGCTGATTGGGATCGTAACTCTACGTTGATACCGATAGCCACAGACAAAGATGGCAATATTACTGATCTTTACAACTTCTCGTACACCAATCCTTACGATTATCTGAAGCGCCCATTCAGTGCCGTGTACAACGCTGTAAACAATGGCATCACAAAAGAAGAAGAGCTAAGCACTATAGCGTTTAACGCAATGTATGACAGTGGTGCTGAATTCTTTTCACCATTCATGAGCGAATCAATTGTTACCGAAAAGATTGCTGACATTGCGCGTAACAGAACATCTTTCAATAGACCTGTGTGGAATGAGTCAGACACGCTTGGAACAAAATACGCAAAAGGCTTTGCTCACTTAGCAGATGGCATCACCCCTGGCATATCGCCAGTTGATATTGAAGCAGACGTTGACTCCCCAGTGCTTGGATTAAATATTCGACTGAGAGACTTTCCAAGAGCGGTTGCGACTGTACTTCCTACAGACGCTAGGCTTGGTGTTACAAAACAAGGTTTTGCTGTAGATCCAGCACAAGAATTCACAGAAGCTTTGACAGGTGTTAAAAGCTTGAAGCCTAGAGTAAACAGGGTTCTTTATTACAGAGCGTTAGAAGCTGCAAGAAACGTCCGAGATTCAGCCTCTATCTTTAACCAAGTGGCAAAACAAAGAGGCGCTGTGGACGCAGAGAAGATTACTCAAGCATATATCACCGCCAATGAACAGAGATTCAAAGCGTTGCGCGATCTCAACATGGCGATTGAAGACGCAAAGACTCTTGGTCTTTCTACTGCTGAAATTGTAAAACCATTAAGAGATGCAAAGACACCAAACTTAAACTTTCTCATGGCAGGCAGATTCAACGCATTCTTCCCAAGCGCCGAGACCATATCAATTGCTTTACGAGGCAACGAGGACAAGTTGGCGAACCCAATAGACTTCGGCGCAATTGGAGAAGCTTTCGGCCAGTTCCAAGGCAGTCAATTCAGACCACAAGCTGCAGCCGACGCACAGGCCGCACAAGCGCCTGTTACTCCTACACCTACAGAACCACAGGTTGCGCCTCCAATCGCGCCTACACAGCCTAGCACAACGCCTATGTCACTATTTAACCGTGGCGCTAATGCACTAAGGCAGATAGAGTTGAACAAACTCCTAGGCATTGATTAGTTTGATCCCAAAAAGAAAGCGGCCAAAGTCCAAATACTTTGCAAAGCGAACTGAATACGATGGCATCGTGTTCGACTCCAAGCTGGAAGCAGCCAGATACAAGATACTCAAGCAGCTACAACAAGCTGGCGAGCTATCCGATCTTGAGGTTCAGGTGGACTTCCCATGTGTGGTCACAGTCAACGGCGAGGATCAGAAGATCTGCTCATACATAGCAGACTTCCGATACAAGCGCGGCGAAGAGGTGGTGGTCGAAGACACCAAAGGTGTGATCACCCAAGTGTTCAGGCTCAAGAAGAAACTGGTCGAAGCACTCTACCCCGGCACCAAGATACTGATCGTCAAAGACCCCCGCAGCTGGGACTAGAACGGAACCTTACGCTCATCCATGTTGTCGATCTGGCTCCCTGGGAACTCACTCCTGATCAACTCACCATTGATCATCATCTCAGCATTGAACTGCACCTTGGATAGCTCACGCATCTCTGCGCTGCTGTAGTGGTACTCTCCGCTCACTTCTGACGTTGAGTTGTAGAAGTCCATGATGCCCACTTTGTACGCCACAGAGTCCTCTGTGCTGCGTTCTGGCATGTGGTCTGCGTTCACCAACTCAGGTATCCACAGGTGATCTTTACAGCCAAGCTTCTGCTCTTCAAAAGGTATCGCCCTGTTACTGCGTGAACAATACCAAGTCGCACCATTACTGGTGGTGATCGGCTTGATGTTCTTGCAGTTCCTGCAGTTCACCGACTCAGGCAAGCGCCGTCCGTAGTAGATGTCTTTGTACAATTCAGGCTCGTTCTTCATACGCCAATCTTTCTCTGAACGGCGCGTGTCTTTTGATGGCGCGTCACTACAGATGATGCGCTCCGCTTTCTCTTGTGCGCGCTCCCAGATAACTTCGTTGTAATCAATCACTTCTGAGTAGATTTCGCTGTTGTTTTTATTCATCACAACAACCATGCATTTGGTCAGACCAAGCGCGCCCATGTACGCATGGATCTGCCAGCGGTACGTTTCGCTCCAAGCTTCGTAGCTTTGTAGCTTCACGAGCTCCTTGAAGCGTTTGTCGTTTGCGCTCTTCACCTCGAGCAACAGCACCACCTCTTCTTCAGGTGGCGGTAACACACCTTTGAGCAGCCCGTCACAAGACCCAGCAAAGTGCCCACCAAAGAACGATGCGCGGAACTGGTTGCCATCTTTATCATGTGAAGCGATAGCCATCACACCACTGGCGCGTATGTTATCGACAATCTGATCTTCAATGCGGTTACCCAAATCAAACAAGCGCAGCATGCGGCCACCGAATGTAGACGGTAAGCACCAATGAAATCCCATCCATAGCTTGTACTCATCGTCATCACCGATTCCGCTGAACCCCAGATGACCCCTGAACCTGTCGTTATCGCTGGCTATGAACTCATCTATCTTTTCAAAAATGGACGCTGACAACATTCCAGTACTTACCCTCCTTCCTTACAGTGATTTGTTTGATGTGACTCATGACTTTATTGTGGTTCACAAGATCCGACGCATAGCTCAGATCGTATGGCATTGGTGTGCCTGACTGTGTCAGGGCGTTCCACTTCTTGGTGGCGACCATACCTGCCTTACCCCGCATACCCAGCATGATAGGCATGCTCTGTGGCCAGTACTCGCCAGGCGTTGAGAACATCACGTTGAGATATTCGTTCCCGTTCTTTGATGTCTTGATCTGAGCAGAGACAAAGTCGATGTCTTTGATCTTCTCAAGCTTCTCGGCTGGCTCCTCTAGCTCATCAGACAGGACGTTCCCTTGTGCCGCTTCTCGTGTTGCAGCCGCGTCCTTTTCTTCTTGGTCTTTGCGCTCTTGATCAAGTTGATCCAACAGGTCTTGCTGCCTCTGAAGCATCTGCTCGACGCTGTATCTAGGCTCTTCGCACTCAACACAGTTACGGGCATACATGTCATTCACCGCATAACAGTGATCACATATCCAGATCTTTGGCTCTTCTGATTCATCTTCACCGGGCTTCTCTGGCCTAGCGGTGTCGATGCAACCATGGCGCTGCATGTTTTCGCCATAGTCCAGCAGCATGCAGTCTTTCTTATCGCCCCATGTACGCATGCCTCGACCACATATCTGCACATACAAACCCAGAGACTTGGTGGGCCTAAGCAAAGCGATGCAGTCTGTGCGTGGTGCATCCCACCCCTCAGTCAACACAGCGACGTTACAGAGCGCGTTTACAACACCGTTCTCAAAGTCCTCAAGTATCTTCTTGCGCTCTTCAGGGGGCGTTTCTGCCGTCACAACGGCGGCTTCTACACCTGCATTGCGCAAATACATGCACATCTTGTTCGCATGGGCCACAGTGATACAGAAGAACACACTGCTCAGTCGGCCTTTGCTGTACGCTTTGTCGATCCAATCACCAACAATCGCCAACATGGTCTGATCTTCCATGGCGAGGTGCTCAATATCCGACTCGCGGTAGTCGCCACCTTTGAACTTGACCCTGGCAGTAGATGCATCGATCACGGCTTCAGATGCGACCTGATAAGCTGACAATCGACACAGATACCCGGCCTTGATGAGTTCTGGGATGGTGACCCTATGGGCCACACCTCCAAAGAAGTGATCGTCAAAACCATAAATGAACCCTTGGCCCATACGATATGGAGTTGCCGTCACGCCCAAGACTTTTGGTGCGTAGTGCTGAGTGGAATCGAAGTGATCAAAGATCTTGCGATACCGACTCCGCTTTTCTGGCCCAACGTGGTGAGCTTCATCGACAATGATGTAGTCGAACTCGCCAGCTTTATCTAGCCGCTTTGGCGTTGCCAGGGTGTCCCGACTAGCAATCACGATAGGCTGATCCGAATCAAACTGTTTCAATCCCGCAGCCAACAACCCGCTTGGCGCACAAGGCCACACGGTCTTGAGCTTGTCATCTGCTTGGCTAATGAGCTCCTGCCTATGAGCAAGAATCAGCACACGACTGTCACGGTTTTCTTCAAAGATCTTCTTGATCATTGAGGCAAAGACAACAGTCTTTCCGGAACCTGTGGGTAAAACAATTAACGGGTGAGTGTTCTGGGTATCGAACCAATGGAAAGCAGCATCAATGGCTTCTTGCTGGTAATACCTTAGCTTCATGCTCGGCCCTCTTTAGTCCACAGTAAGTGCGCGCCCAATAGGTTCTAGCCCATGGCGATAGGTTGTGACGGTGCAAGATGCGAAGCACAGCTTGTTCTCTTACAGCGTTTTGGTTTTCACATTGATTCAATGGCATATCATTTCCTCCTCTGATGATTCTGGATCATCAACTGACAACATGCCTTCATCAACCAACCTGCGCAGGGAGCTTCGGTCAGTGAAGTGAAGGTGATAGGTAAACGAGATCACAAACACAACTTCCATCAACACATCTTCTGAGATGTTGCCGTCTTTCATTGCGTTTACAAACTTACTCAAAGCCTCTGAAGCAACCGTATGCTCTTCGCTCTGCCAGTTAAATTCAAACTCTTGGTGATCATCCATGAGATTCCTCCTTGATCAGCCAACCCAAATAGACGTTGGCTTTCTGCAAGTCTTCCAACTTGTTTTTGTTTTCATAACGCCAGATGTATTTCATGACGTTACCTTTAAGATAACCCTTGAAGGCGGTAGAGGACATCGACGCCTTGATGGCATCAATGCACTCTATGCCACCGTCTTTGGTGTAGTGCCCCGGCTGATTTACCATGTCTGGCGAATCACTCATCAGGCATTCTCCACACCCCAATCTGGCCATCCAAGAGTCGAGTGGTCACCTTCATACCGCGACGTTCCAAGAACATCTTCAGCCCGTTAGAGTCGTTGCGCGTTTCAACAAACACGCATTCTCCAACCTTGATGTCTACGAACCTGCCCCACCTAGATTTGATGTTGCCCTTACCTGAACTCTTGTCAGGTATCGGTATGTCACTAAAGATTGTTTCGGTTTCTTTCATCACATGCCCTCAATGTTTTGGAACCTAACGTCTACGATGACTTCATCATCAGGCCAGCCGCCAACCTTGGAGTACAACTCGGTGATGGATCTCGCAAGCTGATACGCCTTGCCGAAACTTTCCGACAACATTTTTTCCCGCCGCGCATCGTTTTCTTCACGAGTTTCTTTATCACTATCCCATCTCCAATTGTTCATCAAAAGGGGAATGGGTACCGTGCAGACACGTTGTCGGACAGGTTCTGCTTCATAAATACAGCCAGTAGAGATCTCAATCAGCGCCTCTGAATTCTCCATCCAGTAAGAGTTTTCAGGATGAGCAGCTTGGTGTCTGTCCAAA
>Ga0181395_1000481_pt1 | contig 16950 bp, 7 predicted proteins | sample 18SPOviralmetaG_FD_130124 | JGI IMG/M metagenome (GOLD analysis project Ga0181395, IMG submission 130124) | Marine viral communities from the oligotrophic San Pedro Time Series (SPOT) site, San Pedro Channel, CA, USA - 18 SPOT_SRF_2010-12-16 | ecosystem: Environmental > Aquatic > Marine > Strait...
AAGCAGCTTCTAACATACAAGTAGGAGATATAGTCACAGACAGAATTAAAACAGGTACTATAGTTATCAACTCTTTAATTACTGTAATTGAAATAACAGCTAGTAAAACTGTTAAATTGTCACAAGCTGTAACTTTAGCAAATGGCTTTAAAATAGATTTTAGTAGGCCATCAATGGAAAATCATTCTAGCGAATATGTTAGCAATTATAGTTTAGTAGAAAGCTATACTGTTGCTGGTGGTAACGCTGGGGACAACATAACTATACTGTCAACTCTTTTAAATAACACACCTACAATAGGTATGTATGTGACCTGCCCTACTACTCCCGCTAAAATATCTAGTAGTAGCTTTGGGGCAACTCCAGCCAACACAGGCGTTATAACGTCAGTTAGTATTAGCGGTAACAATACTATAATAACTTTAGATGTAGCTAACACTTTAAGCGCTTCTTCTCCTTTTCCTGATATATTAATAGGTAAAAACCCTAATTATGACGCGCAGTGGAAAGGCGATCCTGATTTATTAAAACAAGAATACGTTAGATTTAGTTACAGAATAAAGTTTATTGACAACGAATACTCTTTAATGGCTCCTTTTAGTCAAATAATGTTTATTCCAGAACAGTATGGAAAATTTGGTAAAGGAATAAAAACACAACAAGAAGATATGGATGACGCTTATCAAAGCACTATAATTTCTTGGATGCAAAATAATGTTGATAATATATTATTAAAAATACCTATACCAAAAATAATAAAATCTAACCAGACTTTAGCAACAACAACAAACTCCGCTGACTTGATATCAAGTCTTCACATTAAATCTATTGATATACTATACAAAGAATCAGATTCACTTGCTGTTAAAGTTCTTGACACTGTTCAAATAACAAATGCAACCACGTTTAGTTCTATTTTATATGATGATTTAGTTAATTTTACTAACACTGTAAAATACTTAGATTATAATTACGAGTCTAGCAAACCTTACAAAACATTACCTCAAAACCAAACGGTTAGAGTGTATGATAAAGTTCCTATACAGGCTTTATCACAAGAAATAATTGGCAATAGAGTTGTTTATGGTAATTATGTAGATAAACACAGTAGTCCTTTAGCTGCTAATTACGGCGTTACTATAGCTGACAAATCTGTAGTTTATGACAATTATACTCAATTTCCTAGTAGTTCTTTAAAAGAAAATAGAACCTATCAAGTAGGTTTAGTTTTAGCTGATAGGTATGGTAGACAATCAAATGTTATTCTGTCTACACAAGATGACAACCCTAATCAGCCTGGTTCTACTGTTTTTTCACCTTACAAAAAATATTTAGATAACGATGTTTTCAATTGGCTAGGTGATGCGTTTAGGCTTACTTTCAATGCAGCTATACCTGTTGATAATCCCGGTCCTGGCATATGGAACGCTATAACAACTCCATTAGGTTGGTTTTCTTATAAAACCGTTGTTAAACAACAAGAGCAAGATTATTACAATGTATACTTACCAGGTTTTGTAAATGGTTATCCGGTGACACAAAACGTAGAACAAGATCAAACTGTTTTTACAGTTTTAACTGGCGACAACATAAACAAAGTACCTAGAGATTTAACCGAGGTTAGTGGTCAACAAACTCAATTTAGTAGTAGTGTTAGGTTATTTGGAAGAGTAAATAATCCAAACTTAAACAACAAGCAGACTGGATCACCAGTTATACCATACACAAATCATCCAACTCCTTGGAACCAACAATATTACCCTAATATAAGCTCTGACTTTGTAAGAAACATAACAACAATACAAGATGGTGAAATACAAGCCTCGCCTTTTCAAGCTGGGATAACTGCTGGCGCTTTTGATAACGCTACAGGTAAAATACCCTGGGGTACTACGCCTGGCGGAACTGATGATGAAATGGCTCCGTTATATAATGCTGATTCAAATCCTTATTTTGCAGAATTAAGTGTAGGTCAAAGAGTATTAGAAACTAATGGTACAGATCCTGTAAATGCTTCAAGAAATAGAAGTAATCAATTAGGCGCTATATGTACAATTAATGCAGCTGGATCTTCTGGCTCAATAATTACTATGCAGCCTTTTTTAACTGTATCTGAAACAAATCCTACAGTTTCATTGTTAGATATATTTTGGGAAACATCCTCTACAGGTAATTTAATAGACTTAAACAATACTATTAACGCACAGTATGCTGGTTTAGTTACAACTACAGATGTTGATTTATCATTTTTTGAAAACGCAGTGCCAGAAACAGCTATAGATGCTAGTTTTAGTTTTGTAGATGGTGGTGGAAGTCCTAGAACAAATTTAACTTCAGCTAGCATAACAGCCATAGTAGACAACACGAACCCTACAAATTCTGTAGACGTAAGGACATTTGAATTAAGAGAAAACAATGACGGGACTTATGGTCTTTATACTGGTAAAGTAAGCACTACAGGTTTAGATGCTTATTTTTGGTATGGAACAAATTCACCTCAGGTAAACGACTATACAATAACTTTTGCTACTGTTTTTACAGCTGGAGACGGAGTAACATACTCGGATTCTATATCTACAATGAATGTTAAAGTAAAAAATATTATACCATCTACTTTAGTAGGCAACCAATGCCCTATAACTTTATCAGGAACTGATGCTCCATCTGTTAACGATACTACTATATTTAATTTTATAACTGGTCAAACAGTTGGTGGTGCAGCTAACTATGGTAAATGGGTTAATGGATCTGCTGATGTTAATAATCACCAGCAAGAATTAATTTTTAGTATTATATCTCAAGTAGATACAAACGGTTCAGTTAATATATTTGAATTTGCTACACCTTCAAACGGTATTTTAACTGTAAAAAGTAACTCAACTTTAGTAACTGGAGAAACTTACACTATAAACGTTGGTATAACAGATAACAATGGAGTTACAACTGGCGTTGTACCATACACTGGTCTTCAAGGTAATTGTTCTATATCGTTTACTGTTGGTGCTCAGCATATAAATAGAGCACCTTGTAATGGTCCAATACTAGCTGGTTTAAACATCGGTTGTGGTAATTATAGACAAATATGGGCGTTTGTAAATAGCGCTACACAAACAGGAACTACGGCTGGTTTAGGAAGCTATCCTTCTACAGGTATATCTGGCATATTTTATGGAACTAGTAATAATTATCAATATTATAATGTAGCTACTAAGTACAGTGGAACTATAATTGGTAGTACTACAAACGGTGGTTTAAATTCTGGGGCTACAATGTATATAGAACCTACGTTAAGATTTTTAGCAAATAACAGTAACAATCCAAGCGGTAATGTTTATTACACTATACAATACAGGCCAAACGCGCAAACTTCTTGGACGCAAGCTACTTATTATAAGATCCAGCAAAACGGTGGATCCATAATAACAACAACTGGTACTGTTGGTACGGCAAATTATTTAACCGGATCTTACATAAGTGGAGCAGCCACTGATTTTAAAACTAAATTTTGGTTTAATACCGCTGGTGAATATAGAGTATTAACCAGCTACGTGCAAGGCTCAATATGTAGTACTAGTGATTCTGATAAAATAAGTTTCTTCCCTGATTTTGGTGATGGAACCTATAGTAACCAATGTAGTTTAGGTCCACTGTAAAAAACAAGTAAAAACAAGTAATAATTAATATATGGCAGTTACTATTGAATTAGGTTATTTTAATACCTTTGCATTAAAGAGATTAGCTAGCACGGCAGTGCCACAAGTAGCTGACCCTAACGAAGATTGGTATATTGAGGAGTCAAGAATAAAAGGTGGTTATAATAATACAACTGTTGATTTTGGTGTTAAAGCTTATTTAGTTGAAGACGTGTCTCAATCATCTAGAAGAACTAATTCTCTTATATATTCTGGTGTTTTTAATTCAAGAACAGGTATAAATCAAACTAATCAATTTAGCGTAGCAGAAGAAATAACTAGAAGTGTAGATCCAATTGGTGGCTCTATACAAAAGCTTTACGCTGAAGATACAAATTTAATAGTTTTTCAAGAAAAGAAAGTTAACAGAGCTTTAATAGATAAAGACGCTATATACTCTGCTGAAGGATCTGCTATAACAACAACAGCTAATTTAGTTATAGGGCAAATAACACCTTACGCTGGTAACTGGGGTATTGGCACTAATCCAGAATCATTTGCTGTATATGGTTATAGAAAATACTTTGTAGACAAAAATAGAAACGCTGTATTAAGGTTGTCTCAAGACGGTATAACAGAATTATCTAATTATGGTATGAGTGATTATTTTAGAGATCAATTATCTTTAATAACTTCTACTGGCAAAATAACAGGTGGATGGGACATACATAACCAAAACTATATATTAAACATGGTTCCTTCATACGGATCTTCAAGTTATCAAACACTTTGTTTTGATGAAAGATCTTTAGGTTGGACTACTTTTTACACTTACAACCCTAGCTTTATTACAAGTTTAAAAGGAAATACTTATACTAGTAAGGATGGTAAATGGTATCAAAGTTACGTAAGTAATCAACCAAGAAATAAATTTCATGATGATTCAGCATCGTCACAAAGTACGGTTAAATTTATTTTAAACCCAGCTCCTGATAAAATGAAAAACTTTAACACATTGAGCTACGAAGGTACAAATGGCTGGGAAGTTACTTCAATTATAAGTGACGAAACAGGTTATGACTTAAACGTTAGTGAGTCAGATTATGTTTCAGAAACAGACATTTCTTCTACTATATGGAGTTATGATCAGGGACAATACCAAGAAGGTGGTGTTACTCAATATGCTGGGTTTGCAAGAAAACAAAATAACTATGTGGCCGCAATAAAAAGCGCTACGCCTGCTCAAATAGGAGAGGTTATTTTTGGTAACTCTATGATGGGTATAAAAGGTTATACAGCTGTAGTCACTATGACAACAGACACAACTAGATCTGTTACAGCGAATGGTCAAACAACTAATTTAACAGCTACTGATGATGGAGGATTAAAAGAGTTGTTTTCAGTTGGAAGCACTTTTTCATTACAATAAAATTATATGAAATTAAATATTAGAAAAATACAACATGACGACTGGGACACTTTGGTTTCTTGGTGGTTAGAATGGAGATATTGGAAAGTAGCTCCACCAAAAGATTTTTTACCAGATAATGGAACTGGTGGGTTTATGGTTGAAAAAGACGGTATACCTATAGTTTCAGGTTTTTTATATTTTACTAATTCACAAGGTGTTTTGCTAGAGTGGATAGTTTCAAACCCAAACTATAGAGATAGTGATAGAAAAGAAGCTATAATTCTTTTAATAGATACAGCAGAAGATTTTATAAAAAAACAAGGTAAATCTTATATATTTAGTATAGGTAGAAATAAACATTTAATAAAAATACATGAAGAGTTAGGTTATTCTGTGGATAAAAAACCTTCTCATGAAATAATAAAAACAATTTAATATGGCAGCAGTAACAGCAGCGGTCGCTGGCACGGTAGGTGGAGCAGTAGTTAAAGGAATTGGCGCTAAAAAAGCAGCAAGAAGAGCAGGTAGAAAAGCTGCGGCTGCGCGTAGAGCTATTGCAGACCTAGAAGCAAATAGACAAGACGTTATAAACCCTTTTGATAACATGGAAGGAGTTTCAGACATGGCGCAGAACCTAACCGGTATGATGTCTAATCCAATGGCTAACTTAGGTGTGGCAACTCAAGCCGCGGAGATGCAAGCAGAAGAGGCAGATATAGCACTAGCAAACACTCTAGATACACTAAGAGCCACAGGGGCTGGTGCTGGAGGGGCTACAGCGTTAGCGCAAATGGCGCTTAAGAGTAAGCAAGGTATAAGCGCTAGCATACAACAGCAGGAAGCGCAGAATCAAAAATTAAGAGCTCAAGGAGAACAAAACCTACAACAAAGACAGGTTGCTGAAGAACAAAGAATACAAGGAGTAGAAATGAATGACGCTGTTAGACTTCAAAATGCTGAGTCGCAAGGTAGAATGTTTGAGTTTAACACACAAGAAAGTAGAGACAATACTAAGCTTAGTAGATTATATGGTCAACAAGCAAATGCAGATGCTAATCAAGCTCAAGCAAGGGCTTCAGGTGTTAATGCTTTAGCTGGTGGATTAACTGGTATAGGTAATTTAGCAACTACTGGAGCTTTTGGCGCATTTCCAAGCTAAATAAATAATAAAAAAACATAATGGCAAAACAAAATCAAGCAGGTTACCCAGTAACTGTAATAAAGCCTTTTGACGAAAGAGAAATACAATCTATAGCAGCGCCTTTTGTTGCTTTAGGAAATGCGTGGAAACAAAGTCAAGATGCTCTTACTGAAAAACAAAAAGCTATACGTAACAGAGAGGCTACTATGTACGAGACTGTTTACAAAGGCTTGGGTAAAATAGAAAACGTTGACTATGCTACTTACGACGATAACATGAGAAAGTTTTTTGATGGTAAAGTAGATGACTATGTTAAAATAAAAAACAATATTGATTCCGGTCTTATAAACCCTCAAGAAGGGGCTAGGTCGTTAGCTTACATATCTAACATGATAGACGAATACAAAACGTTAGCACCAAAAGTTTTAGCGCAAGCTAAATATATGATGGATAATGGAGCTGGTGGTAATAATTTGTTGTCAAAACTAAACGACCCAAATTTAGAAATTTTGTTTTCAAAATTACTTGAAGGTTCTGGCGAGGTTACTTTAGCAGAAGATAGTAATGGTAAAATGTACTTAAAAGGTTCAGGTAAGTTAGATGGAGAAGATTGGAATTATAATTTAAACTTAAGTGAGTTTGAAAAATTAGACGCTAAAGGAGATAGTTTAGCAATAACAACGGTAGATTTAGATGATTTAGGTTTAACTGATGTTGCTAAAGCAGCTTTAGAAGCTGCAACCTATGAAGAACAAAAAGAAAATGGAACTTCTATAGCTTACACTAACATTGATCAAGTTAAACAAGTATTAAGCGGTCCTATGAATAATGCTATTGTAGATATAACTAAAGGTGAAGACTTTGCTAGCGTGTGGGCTGATCAAATATATAAAGACAAAACAGTAGATGAGTTAAAAGAAGAAAACTTACTGTGGGATGCTGCTGATCCAGCTAAAATGAAAACAGCTATTGATTGGTTAATAAATCAAGCTATAGATATAAACGTTCCTATACAACAGCAGATTCAGTTTGAAGAAAGAGGCGAAGATGGTTCTTTTGATCCTACTAGCAAGATGATAGGTGTAGATGAAAACTCTACTTTTAATGTAAAACCTAAAGTAAAAGTTGATGATCCAGCGTCTAGAGGTACGCAAGCTGAAAGAAATTACGCTGCCGAAGAAAAGTTGTTTGATAAGTTATTAGGTTCTCAAAGCTCTGAATTATTTCAAAATCCTGAAAAACTTTATGACTATATTAAGAAAAATAGAAATTCATTCAACTTTACAGCAGGCACAGAAGGTATTGGAGGTATTTATACTGCTCAAGAAAAAATTGATGAATTAAACCAAATTAGAAAACAAGACGCAGGTTATACAGAAGCTCAAGATTTAATAAAAGAACTAGAAGCTACCGACAAAAAAAATACATTTGTTTTAGAAGATAAAATACTAACAGGTATAGAAGCTGTTGATGGAATATTACAACAAACTTTTGATCTTTTAACACCTAGTGATTTAAGAAATAAAGTAACAAAAGCGATAGAGTTAAAAAAGCCACAAGAACGAAAAACAAAAGCTATAGAAGATTTTATAAAACAAATCGAAAGTGAAATTGAGTTTGTTAAAGGTGCGCCTATAAATCCAATAACAAAGGAAGAGTTTAAAGATAACGAAGCATATAAAGCTTATTTACAGAAAGAAGCTGAGGCTAGATATAAAGTTATATTTCCTAATAGTAAATAAAAATACATGACAGAATTTTATCAAATACCAGGTTTTGAAGATCCAATAGATCTTTCTGGTTTTACTGAAGAACAAAAAAAAGCTTTTTACGTTAAATTTCCTAACGCTAAACAAGTAAAGCAAAACGATCCTGCTGTAAATGCGGAGGCCAATGTGGGATCGACAAAAGATACGGCCTTAAACTTGGACGCTGGTTCATTGGAATATCAAAAAGCTAAAAAACTTATAGATAAATCACTTTTTAATCCAGAAAAAATTGAAGAGTTAACTTTAGTAGCTGAAAATGACTTTAATATTTTAGAGCAAAGCATTTCAAAGTTAACAACTAGAGAAGAAGAAGGTGAAAAAATTACAGATGAATTAAGAGAAATACCTATTTTACCTGTTGTAAGGGGAGTTACGAGCAATCAACGAAGTTTACCTATGGCTCCTATGTATGGCTTAAATCTTTTATCAAAATTTTTGAAAAGCGAGGGTGGTAGTAAAATTACAGGCGATACATATAGCACAGGGGCTAGTGTTTTAGACTATTTAGAACTTAGCGGTAGAAACACAGATGCTGATGGATCTGAAGAAGAAGTTATAACTTTTGAAAACCTAGATGATCAATATAGCAATATTATAGAAGGTAAAAAAATAGTAAAAGATGGTCAAAAGATAAAAAACTTTAATCTTCTTAAAAAAAACCAAGAGATAACAGCTATAGATATCTTGCAAAAACAAGGTAATAAAAATATTACCGATGAACAAGTAAGAAAATATATAGAAGAAAATAGCCAAAACGAAGACTTTAAAAACTCTGTTAAAAAAGGTTTTATAAAAGGTTATATAAAAGAAAGACAAAAAGAAGCTTTAATAGAAAAAAACAAAAAAGAATCTGGCTGGGATGGTTTTACTGAAGGTGATAATCAAAACATGTTAGAAGAAGCAGCGGCTATTGTTGCTAGTGACTTAGATAACCAAGCACAAAGTAATATAGCTACATCTATAAATATTAGTTCTAAGATTGAAGCGATAGAAGATAGAATAAACAGTTTGATAAAGCTTACGCCTAGTTCTGAAAACGAAAGAGACCAAATAATTGATAAAGCAAAATTACTTTATGAAGAAAGAGCAGCTTTAGTAGATGCTTACGGTGAAGTAGTTAATAAACAAATAGAAATAGGTACTGAGGCTAAAGACATTAGAGGTTATTTAGACACAGTTAGCCGTAATCAAGGTTGGTTAGTAAATCCTATAGGAGCTTTAGTAGGTAGCGCGTATGATTTTGTTGATGGTGTTGATGAGTTTATAGATAGGATTCACATCTCTCCTTTTGAAGTAGCCGCAGATTTAATTAAAGTCAAAACAGATAAAAATTCTTGGCTTCACAAAGGTGTGTTAGCTATGGAAGGTTTAGAAAAAACTAACTTTGGTATTGACACTGCTATAAATAACATGAGAGAAGGTTTAGCAGAGCCTATAAGTGTTAGTGATATAGAAAACTGGAGTGATATGTGGCAATGGAGTTCTTATTTAGTAGGATCTCAAGCAACAAATACTGCTGTTATGTTAACAACGGGTGGTTGGGCGTTACCATTGCTAGGCGCTAGTTCAGCAGGAGCGTCATTTAATAGCATGCAAGAAGAAATAGACTTATACGGCGCTGAGTATACACCTCTTCAAATGTATACTGTTGCTTTAGGTACTGGTTTAGCAGAAGCTTTAAGCGAAAGAATAACTTTAGGTCAATTAAATAGAATAAAAAAAGGTTTAGCAGCTAGTGAAAAATCTTTAAAGCAGGGTACTTTTGATTATATTAAAAGTTTAGCCACAAGTAAAGGTAGAAAGAACGCTGCTTTAGGCGCTTTTGTGTACGGTAAAGAAACTTTTGAAGAAGGTTTTACTGAATCAGTAGCTGGCTTTTCACAAAGAGCTTTAGAAAGATACGTGTTAGACAAAGATGTTGATCTGTTTGACGGTATGTTAGATGAGTTTGTGTCTGGAGCGTTTATGAGTGGTTTTGTTTACAAAGCACCAGGTTTAGGTATTAAGATGTATAGAGCGTTTCAACCACCTGATTCTAATGAAGCAATAGGTAAGATTCAAACAAGAATGGATGAAATAGGTAATATACTTATGAACAATCCTTCTATGGATAGTCGTGTTAGAAAAAAATTAGAAAACGAATTACAAGAAGGTGCTACTAAAGTTCAGCAGATAATGTCTAGAGACTTTAAAAACATGGACAAAATGACTCAGCAAGAGCAGAATGATCTAATGAAAAAAGAAGATCAAATATATAAGCTGAGACAACTGTATGATGCTACTCTTAATGACAATACTATAAACGAAAAAGATAAAACAGATATATTAAACAGTTTAAATGCTGAGTTTAAATCTATAAGAAACGATAAGGTAAAAATATTATCTGAAGTTAATGTAAGAGAAGAAATAGCTTTAGCTCAAAAGTTAGGCAAAGAAACAGGTAGAACCGATTTTGGTGACAACGCGGTTGGCACAGGTCAAGCTGTAGAAGTTGTAGAAGATGATGCTGCTTTTATGGAAATGACTGGTTCAAATGAAACTAACGTTGAAGGTACTGAATTAGATAATGGTCAAATAGTTCTTAATAAAGCTCAAATGCTTGCCTCTGCCATGCGTAACGATGGTAATATAGGTACTGGTATACATGAGGTTTTACACAAAGTGTTAAAATCTGAATTTAGCAGTAAAGATCCAGCAAAAGCTAAAAAATTAAAAGACCAATTTTTAAAAGTATTAAAATCTGAAAATAAATCAATACATGATTTAGTTATAGCTAGAGCTGATGCAAATTACAGTCCAGATTATTTAGAAAAAAACCCTGATGAATACATTACAATATTTGCTAGTGTATTAAAAGAAAATAATATAGAGTACAGCCAAGCAACAGATAGTGTGTTTAAAAAATTAGCTAATTTTGTTGGTGGCTTATTTAGTAGTAAATTAGATGTTGATCCAAACGACTTTAAATTTAAAGATGGTAAAGATTTGTATAACTTTGTTCAAACATATGTTAAAAACACTTCTGAAGGTAAAATATCTGACAGGGCTAAACAATTAGCCGAAGCTGGTAAAGACATAAAGACAGATGGAAAAATGTCTTTATCTAGTGTTAATTCTGCGAAAGTTAATGAAATATACAAATCACAAGGTGAGGCTGGATTAATGGAAGTTGTCGACTTGATGAAAGACACGGCAGACGGTTTAGCCCGAGGGTTTAGAAGTAGACCTAAATACGAAGCGTTTAAAGAAATACTAGCTGACGAAATATTATCTGGAAAAAGAGGTATTATGGAGGTTGTTATGGGTTATCCTGCTTACGTTAAAGAGCAAAAAGCTAAAGGAGACAAAGTTGCTCCACTTTCTGGTTATTTAAATAATTCTTTTTCTACAAAAAAAGGATTCAAAAGATATATAGAAATAGCTAATAGAGTTTTAGGTAAAGACGAACAAAGCAAATTTACAGAGCAAATAAAAGAAGAAGCTACAAGCATAGTTGATTCAGAGATTTCTACTGAAAAAGAAATCAAACAAAAACCAAAGCCTAAGTTAAGAAAAGATTTAAAGTTACAAGACGATGTTATAGATAAGATTAAAAACGCTGTAATCAAAACTTTTGGAACTAAACTACCTAGCGTTAAATCACCTAAGTTTAAAAAAGAACTAGAAAAACAATTTAAAACAGAACTAAAACCTGTTATAGCTAAATTGATGGGTAGAACTGATAGTTATGAAACTTTTTTAAGAGATAATTTTGAAGCTATATATAAAGCGTTACCTCAAGAGATAATAAATAAAAGATTTAGAGACTTTGCAGATCCTGTAATGAAAGACGGTAAGCAGGTAAGAGAAAAGACAGCGCAAGGTAATGCTGTTTTTACTAAGAAAAAAATTACTAAAGCTGAATTTATAAAGTACTTTTTAGGTTCTAACGTAGGTAGATCAACTCAAGGAACTAGAAAAACCGCATTAGCAGAAGCGTTAGCTCAAGAGCTAGCTTTAGACGCTACTATGGAGGTTATACAAAACCCAGGTGTGTTAGAAAAAGCTATAGCTATATCTAACTTAGTAGACGGTGACTTTACTGTAGAAGGAGTTTCTTTAAGTATAAAAAGACCTAAAGGTGTTAAGTTTTCTAAAGTTGAGTTAAACGATTTTAATGATGATATAGCTGATCAATTAACTTTAACAAATGCTTTCCAAAGTGGTCCTTTTAATACTGTTAAACTACAACAATACAATAGTCAAGCGCTTAGTTATAAAAAACTATTAAAAGATTTAAACGTTGAAGGGTTTGATATGAAAACTGACAAAGGTAGAAAACAGTTTTTGGATTATGCTTATACTAAACGTTTGATAACTAAATTTCCTAAAGCTTTTTGGAGAAGTCTGCAAGGAAAAACTGATGACTCTGTTTTAGATCCAAATATTCGTTCAAAACCTGAATCACAATCTGATACTGGTTATCAAATCTCAATACAAGAGCTAGACGATAGCGGAAACACAGTGTCAGTTGGTTACGACGTTGACACGTTTGATAGCAGTACCTTAAGAGATTTTGCGGGTAATTTGCCTTTTAGAAATGTAACAGAGGCAGATGCTTGGATTAATCAAATTGAAAATGGAGAATACGAAATAGACGGAAAAATTGTACCTGCTGTTAAGTTTGCAAATGAAAATTCTGTTAGTCCTAATATGATGGCTGCTTTGACGGGTACAAAGTACACTAACATGAAAGAAGATAAAAAACAAAGTTTTAACAAAATAAAAACTAGTAAGTTTCAAGCTGAACAAGATAAATCAATAGATGGGTTAAAAGAAATATTTTTAATATTTGAGCAAGCTATTAAAGATGATAAAAACGCCGCTGCTTTTGTAGCTGCTATATTAGCTTCTACACCTTCCAACCAAGGTCATTTTATGAGAACGTCAGCACCAATTAGATTTTTTACAACTAATTTACAAGCTGGACCAAAAGGAATAAGATTTGTAGAAGAACATAGTTTACCTGCGTCAAGTGTTGCTAAATATTTATTTGCTTTAGCTGTAAACGGGACAGTAGAATCTAAGTTTGACGGCATTAAAAATAATTATTACCAAGGTGCTATTAACGAAATAGATGATAAAAAATTAAAAGGAACAATGTTAAACGGAGAAAAGTTTAACTACGGTTCTATAATGCCTTTAGGTTGGACTATAAACGATCAAACGTGGGCTAGATACTTTAATATAAACGTAGGTAATACAAGAGGAGGTATTGATCCTGCTAAAATAATATGGAACGACGGTAAAAGTATTGCTGAAAAAACAGGCGTTAATTCTTATGGCTTTATAGCAAAAGGACAAACTAAAATTACTGAAAAACAAGCAAAAACTCAAAACGGAAAGTTATCTAGAAATATACCAGTCGATGCTTCTATTAGTAAACAGGTTGAAATAATGTCTAACATGGACAAAACTATGAAGCTTGCTAGAAACATTGATACACCTGAAAAAGGTATTAGCGTATTTGACTTTGACGATACTTTAGCTAGAACAAGCAGCAAAATTATAGTAACTATGCCTAACGGTAAGGTTATGAAAATTAATGCTACTGAGTTTGCTAAAAGAGATGCAGAGCTTACAGCAAAAGGAGCTAAGTATAATTTTAGCGAATTTAACAAGGTTATTGATGGTAAAAAAGGACCATTAGCAGATTTAGCATTAAAACGTCAAGGTAAGTTTGGTAGTAAAGATATATTTGTATTAACTGCTAGGCCACAAATAGCAGCTGATGCAATCAAAAAGTTTTTAGATGGTATAGGATTAAGTTTACCTTTAGAAAATATTACAGGTTTAGAAAACGGAACGCCACAAGCAAAGGCTGATTGGGTTTTATCTAAAACAGCTTTAGGTTATAATAATTTTTATTTTGCTGACGACGCAATTAAAAATGTTAAAGCAGTTAAACAAATATTAGATCAAGTTGACGTTAAGTCTAAGGTTCAAATAGCTAAATTTAGTAAAGCATCAAACCTTAATAATCAGTTTAATAATATTATAGAAGACGCGACAGGTATTGCAAATTATAAAAACTTTTCAACAGCAAGAGCAAGAACTTTAGGCAGAGGAAAAAGCACAGGATGGTTTATACCACCTCAAGCAGAAGATTTTGTAGGTTTATTATATCCTTTATTAGGCAGAGGCAAGATTGGTGACGCTGGTATGAAATTTTTTAAAGAAAACTTACTAAATCCTTTTAATAAAGCTGAAAACGCTTTAACACAAGCTAAGATATCTGCGGCAAATGATTTTAGAGCTCTTAAAAAACAATTTAAAACTATACCTAAAACTCTTAAAAAAGAAGCTATAGATGGTTTTACATATGCAGATGCTGTAAGAGCATACATATGGGATCAACAAGGCATGGAAATACCTGGTTTATCAAAAAGAGATGCTATAGAATTAATATCTTTTATTGAAAACGACCTTGAATTAAGACAATTTGCTCAAGGTTTACAGATGATACAAAAAGATAGAATGTATCCTGAGCCTGACAAAGACTGGTTAGCTGGAACTATTACTACTGATATTATTGGAGGTATAGACAATGTTGTAAGAAAAGATTACTTGCAGGAGTGGGAACAAAACATAGACATTATATTTTCACCAGAAAACTTAAACAAACTTGAGGCTGCTTACGGGCAAAACTATAGAGAAGCTTTAGAAAATATTATTGCTAGAATGAAGTCTGGTACTAACAGACAAAAAAGTAGTAGTAGAGTTATAAATGAAATAACAGATTGGTTAAACAATTCTGTTGGGGCTATTATGTTTTTTAATTCGAAATCTGCTATATTACAAACTATATCAGCTATAAACTTTGTTAACTACGGAGATAACAATATATTAAAAGCTGGTTTAGCGTTTGCTAACCAACCTCAGTATTGGAAAGATTTTAATAGACTATTTAACTCTGAGTATTTAGTAGCAAGACGTAATGGATTAAAAATAAATGTAAATGAATCTGAAATAGCAGACGCTGTTAAAGATGCTAAAAACAAACCAAAAGCAGCTATAGCTTATTTACTTAAAAAAGGTTTTTTACCTACACAAATAGCAGATAGTTTTGCTATTGCTTCAGGTGGTGCAACTTTTTATAGAAATAGAATAAATACTTATTTAAAACAAGGACTAACACAGCAAGAAGCGGAGACAAAATCTTTTGAAGACTTTTACGCTATATCAGAAGAAACACAACAGTCTAGCAGAACAGATCGTATAAGTCAAGAGCAAGCTAGTATTGCTGGTAGAGTTATATTGGCTTTTGCTAATACTCCACAGCAATATGCTAGAAGATCTAAAAAAGATTTCTTAGATTTAATCAATGGAAGAGGTGGACCAGGAGCTTGGAAAGGTCAAATAGGTAGAATAATATATTATCAAGGTGCACAAAACTTAATGTTTAACGCGTTACAAAATGCTTTATTTGCTATGTTGTTTGATGACGAAGATGAAGAGCCTCAAGATAAATCTTTGAGAATAGCAAATGGCATGGCTGATTCTACTTTAAGAGGTATGGGAATATATGGAGCCGCGGCGTCAACTTTAAAAAATATAATACTTAAGTATTACACTGAAAATCAAAAGAAAAATCCTAAAACTGAAGATGCTGCTTTAGAAATGTTAAGCTTTTCACCACCATTAGATTCTAAGGTAACTAAGTTTAGATCAGCGTTACGAACTCTTAATTGGGAAAAAGATGAAATAGCAGAAAAAGGATTTAGTTTAGATAATCCAGCTTATTTAGCTGGTGGGCAAATTCTTTCAGCATTTACAAATATTCCTTTAGATAGAGTTATAAAAAAATATAACAACCTAGACAAAGCTTTTGAACAAGAAACTGAAACATGGGAAAGTATTGCTTTAGCATTAGGTTGGTCAGAGTGGGAAATAATGGGTCCACCTGCAAAAACACCTGAACCTAATATAAAACCAAAAATATCAACAAGATCATCTAAAAGAAAAAAATCATCAAAAAGGAAACAAAAATAATGGCACAAGAAATCGGCGAACAAACCAAAGTAACACTTGACCTTAAAACAATAGGCACAATAGTAGGGTTTACTATAGCGCTAGCTACAACTTATTTTACACTAAAGTCTGATATAGCAATCGCTATGACAGAACCTAAGCCTGAAATATCTAGCATGGAATTTAAGTACAAAGACGAACTAATAAGATCTAACGTTGAAAAAGTAATTGAGCAAGTAGATAATATTGAAAAAGATGTTGATGAAATAAAAGAAATGCTTAAAACATTTGACGAAAGGTTGTATAAAATTAAAAAATAATGAAACATGTAATTATAATACTAGGGCTCTTGTTTACAACATCCGGCTTTAGCCAATATAAAGATGACATAAGCGTGGTACAGTTTAGTGCTAAGTTTTTAGTTGACAAACAAATATCGTTAAAAAAATTTAGAGAATTTAACACGCATACTTTGTTTATAAGTGAGCACAGCAAGTTTTTTAAAGAAGAAGAGGTAGAATATTTACCAACTGTTATAATATATAATAACGGTGATGTTGTTTTTAGAATAGATGGCGGCATGTCATTAGAGTTACCAGAAGACACTATTAAACAATTGCAAGAACATTTAAACGAATTACAATCAAATAAATTTTAAATATGAAAAAACTTATACTATTAGTAATGCTACTATGTAGCTGTGGGAGTTATCAATATGTTAACGATACTATGCTTGTAACAGAAGCAACAGACGTTTCTATGTTTAGCAATTACAATACTAATATTATACGTTTTGTTATTAAGCCTGTAAAACCAAGATTTTATTTTGCTAACAACTATGGTTACTGGGGCATGAGACCTTTGTGGTTAGATTTTAATTTTTATCACGGTAATTATTATTCTTATTACTCTCATTTTTATAGACCGTGGAATTACTGGGATTATTATATGAGACCTTGGACACAAGGACCTTTTAATAATCAAGGT
>Ga0181395_1000482_pt1 | contig 16934 bp, 15 predicted proteins | sample 18SPOviralmetaG_FD_130124 | JGI IMG/M metagenome (GOLD analysis project Ga0181395, IMG submission 130124) | Marine viral communities from the oligotrophic San Pedro Time Series (SPOT) site, San Pedro Channel, CA, USA - 18 SPOT_SRF_2010-12-16 | ecosystem: Environmental > Aquatic > Marine > Strait...
AAGGAAAAGTAGTAAGTAATGCACAGACAAACAGTGTGCTCAATGATTTAATTGCTATAGAAAATGCTATAAAAAATTCTGCTCAAGTTACACCAGTAGCTGAAACAAAAGTAGCTGAAACAAAAGTAGCTGAAACAAAAGTAGATGAAGTTGTTAATAAACAAAAACAAATAGATGAAGATAATAAACGAAACGCAGCTATTCTAAAAAAAGCTGAAAGAGAAGAAAGAGAAAGAATCCGTAAAGCTAGAAAATTTGCAGATGATAATAATGTAGACCGAAACTCTCCAGAATTTTTACAACAATATAATGAAACTTATGGTGAAATGGGAGAAGCAGATGCTACTCAATTTGCTGCAGAACAAGTTATTAAAGAAAGAAAAGAACAAGAAGGAGGAACACAAGATGCCAATCAAGAGCAAGGCTCAGCTAAAGTGGCTGAAAGCGAACAAGCCAGAGATAGCAAACCTGTTATTAAAGGAGACACCGAAGGGGACGCAACTACCACAGAGGATAGGGTCGAAGAGTCTGTCGGAGAAACGCAAGCGACAGAAGAAGTATTACAAGACAGCAAAAACCAAGACACCACTGGGGAAGTTCGAAGGAAAATTAGCAGTCAACAAATTAATCAATCAGCCAATCAAAAGGGGCAAGATAGTGTAGACACTGGGTTTGCAAACGTTACACAAGCTTGGAATAAATTATTTTTATATCCACAAGTTGAATTTAGTATGTTGCCACCACAGCAAAAAGAAGAGTTTACACAGTTATATAACGCAGGTCTTTTAGGTAGTAAGAAAAAAAGAAACCCTTACCAAATAGCAGAACAAATATATCTAAACGCTAAAGATACTATGCTAGCAATGGATAGAAAGGATAGTGCATTTGGTCCAACTGCTTTATTTGATATCTCTAAACAAATATTAGAAGAAGATGTAGGAGCTATGAATACTAACGAGCGAACTACAGAAGCAATAGAAGACATTATAATGCTTGCTTATTTTGATGGAACAAAAGCTGTTAATAAAGCAGCAGCCACATACTTGTCTATATCTACTGGTAAATTTAGTGATGCCCAACAAGATTTAATAAACGATAAATTTATAGAAACCATAATAGCGTATGGACTAGAAGGTAAAACTCTTGAGTCTGCTAATACAAATCAACCAGAAGGTACTCCACAAAGAGAGAAAAGATGGGTGTCTTTTGCTGAGGAGCAAGGTTTGTTTGAAGCTTTAGTAAATAAAAGAGTGAACATAATTAATTTACCTGAAAGGTTATCTCAATACGGAGCTATTGACCCAAGCTTACCTGATGAAACAGGTGGAGATAGACTACGTACTAGGCTACCAAATATTAATAAAGATATAACTCCAGAAGAAAAATTTGAAAACATTTTAGGTAAAATTAAAAAAGGATATTCTAACGGTAAAACTTTAAATAGTGGAAAAATTAAAGAGCTTATAGAATTACGCGATATAGTTGATATAAATTATGAACTAGACAGAGATAGAGGTAACGGAACAAACGAACAAATTAAAGACTACTTTAAGAATGACGGCACAGGAGATTTAAAATACATTAGAACTGTAGAAGGTTTTGTACGTCCTGTTACAGTAGAACAAACTGATGCAGATAAAAAAATCCAACAAGACAGAATTAGAGATAACAAAGCTGCAAAACTAAAAGCAGGTAAAATTAAGTCTCAAACTACACCAAGTGCTAACCATTTATTAGATGGTAATTCAAAAGGAAGACTAAAAAGATTTGACACTGATAAAGAAATAGGAGCCCCTATACCGCAGGGTAAGATTAAATTAATTGTAAACCAACTTCTAAAAAAACTTAAGGTAAAACCTACAGTTACCATAGTTAAAAATGTTCAGGATTTAAAAGACAATAATCCTAAGCTATATAAACTAGCTAATGAAGGAAGACCCGATGGAGATTTTGATACAACTCCTGCTATAGGGTATTCAATAGGAGACCAGATTATTATATTTAGTGACTATGCTATGACTGAAGATTCAGTTAGGTTTGTAATTGGTCACGAAACTTTAGGTCACTTTGGCTTCTCAGCATTTATGCCTAGGGCTAGATTAAACGCTATCTTAAGAGCAGCTTATAGAGAAGACCCAAACATAAAACTATCAGCAGATATGAACATAGTAAGTGGTATGGAGTTTCATGAAGCTATAGAAGAAGTACTAGCCGACCATGCAGTTCATGCAGCAGAAATTGGAACTATAAGAAAAATTTGGGATGGAGTAGGAAGTTTTCTGGGAAGAATATTTAAGGCTGGTTCTATGGAAGGAATGGAAGAGTATCTAATAAAACAATCACGTAGAAATATATCTAGAGGAAACTTTGGTGTAGTGTCAGTTCCTCAGATACAAGCAAATTTATTAGAGTTAAATGATTATGGTGCTAGAGGACGTTATTACGCAGCTCAAAATTCAACTAACTTAATGACTAAACTTCATGCTAGTTTATCTCAAACATACAATAGAATTACTAATGCAGATTCAGATACTGTAAAAAAAATTCAAAAAAAAATAGATAAAACTACTAAAAAAATTAAATGGATAAAAAAAATCAGAAAGAAATCCACGAGGATTTACAGGAATAGTTAAAGAAATGCTCCAATCATTAGATAACAAAGCTACTCGTAGTGAAGGACTATCACATATATTTAGAATATTCCAAGACCAAACTGGTAGAGTAAGAAGATTACAACAAGAGTATGCTGAGTTAACAAAATTTACTCATGGTTCTGGTATTTTGGCTACTGGTGCAACTGAGCAAGAACGACAACAAGCAGGTGAGTTATTAGCTTATGGTGCTATATATAAACTTAGACAACTAGACGCTGCTAAGATTAGAGATGCAAAAGATTTAACTGCGTATAATGGAGAGGGCGAGCTTATAATTAATCCTAATGCATTAGCAGAACTTGCACAAGTTGGTATAGTATCACGAGAACAATTTATGGAAGGATTACCTGTAGAGTTAGAAGGAGACTTAGGAGTCCCAGGTGGCTTATACAAACCAGGTTTTACTATTACTGATAACGTGTATAAAGTATATATGGAACAACGTAATGCTGTTAACCAAGCGGCTGTAGATGTGCTAGAAGCAAACTTACAAGCAACAGTACAACAACGAAAAGATACTATAGAAAATTTTAAAACTTTTGCTGGCGTAGATAATCAGTTACCTACAGATTTAGATATACAAACCATTAAAGATATTATGGAAGAGTATAAAAAAATATACTTAGAGGACGCAGTAGAAACTGATAGTGGTATAGAGTACCCAAATTCTGATAGAGCTACAGAATTTATAGCACAAATTAACCGTGCTCTACATAAAAATTTAAAAGTAGCTGATTGGAAAGCAGGTAGAGATGTAGCAAATGAAACACAACAATTTAAAAACATAGAAAATTTAGACAGTATAGTTCAAGGATTAGAAAGATTAAATAAATTGTACAACAATTCCGACACAGGTAACACAAACAGTCTTACTAAGACTGCGTATAAAATAACTGACGGCATACAAGATATGTTTGATTTAGATATAAGAAATCAAAATGCAGAAGCAAACGCTAAACGTACAATAATGGGTGCTTATGTACCTTTTAATAGAGAAGGAGCATATCAAGTACAAATCAATGCTTATGATAGAACTGGTAATCGAGTTGAAATACCTGCACACTTTAAGACCTCACTACCGTATTACCAAGTCGATAGCTTTGAAAATGCAGATGAAATAAGAGATAGATTAGAAGAACAATTTGGTAACTTACAATCGTTTAAGCTTGATGATGGAACAGGAGTAATGCAAGAAGTAACTCTTAGAGCTGAGTCATCTATTGCTCCAAACATAGCTCCTCTTACTGCGAATCAAATTAGTTTAAACGAAGTAGATAATGTTTTAAAAAGATTAGGTATTCCTATAGCACCAGCGGGTAGAAAAAAACTTGTGTTAGCTCTTGCAGACCAAGGCAAGAAAGCTAGAAGTTATTTAGAGAGAGCTAACGTAGAAGGTTGGGATACTGATGTTATTAGAAAAATATCTCAACATTTAGAAACTGAAACACATAGAGCAGGTAAAGCTTTCTATATGTATAAAATTGATTCTGTTATGTTAGACACTAAAATGTGGAGAGGCGATGATAGAAAATTAAAACAGTTGCATGACAAAATGGAACTTGCTGAAAAACAAGGGAACATAAATAGATTACTTGAAGCACAAAGTTTATACGACAGGTATGCATATAAATATCTTCATATGAGAGATAAAGCACCTAATAATACTGTTCGTATATATAAAGGAAAAGGATTTAATAGAAAGTCTGAGTTAAAACAAACATTAGGTATAGGTGAAGTTTATAGAACAGACGCAGCTGAATTACAACAATTTTACGCAGACGCTGCAAACATAGACGTATCTACAGAAGATGCTCTTTCAGGTGAAGTAGGTACTGTTTTAAAACTAGCAACTGTTACAACACAGTTAGGTGGGTCATTTGCTACAGGGATAATAAATATGGTATCTATGATAACACATAGTATACCTTACTTAGCAACCTACAATTCAAAAAGTGGTTTTGGTGGTGGCTTTGGTTTAGTAAATGCAGCAAAAGAAATGACAACAGCTGTAGCTAACATGAGTGATTTAACACAACAAGTAAGGTCTTCAGTAAGAACTGAAAAAACTGCATTATCTAATATTGATTATGTGCGAAAAGTTAAAGCTAGCAAAGCACTGCAGAAAAAACATAACATAACTCAGGATGAAGCAGATGCTTTAGAAGTAGTTACAGCACAAGGAGTTTTACAAGCAGCTCAATTTAATGCATTAGTAGGTTCTGCTAGAGGCGGACTACAAGGCAAGCCAAAAATAGCAGCAGGAATCAGAACTTGGATGTCTATATTTTCTTATACAGAACAACTTAATAGAAGAGCTACATTCTTAGCAGCTTATAGATTACAAAAAAGAAAGCTATTAGATGCAGGACAAAGTCTAGAAGATGCTAAACAAAATTCAATACTATTTGCTACTGATGCGGTAAATAAATCGCAAGGTGAATATGGAATGTATAACAGACCATCAATGGCTCGTGGTAATTTGGCTCAATACATCTTTATGTATAAACAATTTGTAATTATTACTATACAACTTATGGCAAACTTAGCTCCTAAAGAACGAATAGCTATGATAGGACTACTAATTTTATTTACTGGAATGAAAGGTATACCATTTTCTGAAGACTTTGGAGATTTAATAGATACATTACTTCAAAAATTTGAGATTAAAATACAACCTATAGAAAAAGAAATAGATGATATAGCAGAAAGTTTAGGCATATCCCCTATAATTGTACAAAGAGGTATTCTAGATTACTATACTTCAGGAACAGTATCTACACGATTAGGCTTTAGTGATTTAATACCACTAACAGGGTCTTTTAAAGCAGGAGCAAGTTTCCAACGTGAAGCAGAAAACTTTTTGGGGCCTGTGTATTCAGCTATAACAGGTATAACTGGACTTATAACAGGAACAATAAGACAAATTCCTGAAGCAGCAGGTCTGCTAACAGACACAAGCTTTGAAAAAGTTGTTAGAAAAGCACCTTTAAGTGGACTTAAAGGTCTCGTAGAAGCAGCTATTTTTTATAAGGATGGTAAGATTACTAACTCTGACGGAAAAATTATAAGCCATGATGTAACTACTTCAGAAATAATTATGAGAGCATTAAATTTTTACCCAGCTAAAGCTACATATAGTTACGATATTATAAGGATGGTAAAACAAAGAGATGCTTATAGAAAAGAACTTTCTACAAGATATGTAAACCAAATGGTAAGAGCCCAAATAGACAATGATACTGAAGAAATGAATAGAATAATAAGAAATGTACAGGAGTTTAATGACAATGCTGAAGGTACAGGACTTGAGATTACAAACTTTGGTACTAAAGTTAGAAGAGCGTACCAAGCATTTACTGGACCTGTTAGCGAAGAATTTTTAAGATATTCAGCAAAACAAGATAAATTAGAAATAATGCGTCTAATGGAAGCTTACGGTTTAGACAGTGATGACTAATTTTCCCATAGGGTAAGGCTTACCAGCCTGTGAGAAACGCTCTTCTCGAGCCTCTCAGACCCCTTCTTTTTTATCAATCACCTGTAATTGCCCGTATGATAGGTCATCTGCCTCCATATCGGCGTTTTCTAGTAGGCTTTGAAATCTAGGGTGAGTAAGATTAAATCCAATGACATAGGTCTGTGCTAATTTAACTGGAGTGTCTTTACCTAGTGACGCTTTCTCTGACCTAGGAGTAGCAACCACGTTCTCATCAACAAGTTCTTGTTTAAATGTCTTGTAGTCAGCACCACGTACGGACAACCACTTCCTAAAGTGAGTTCGGTCTACCATCATGGTACCTTTATCAAACTGTTCTAGTGCAGACTTACGGTATACATCTAGTCTTATTCTTATGTCACCTCTTGGTATCCTAGAAAAATCAGGTTGTGATTTCTGACCTATGGTATGCATGACAGTAACAGATGTATCAGCTGAGTCAGCCATGTACTCTGCAACTAAATCAAATGCGTCTACTTGATTCTCTTGTACTGTCCTACGAATAGCTCCTATCTGTGCAAGTACCCATTCAGTAGACTGCTCATACTCAAAGTTTATCAATCCCCACTCTTTAGCTAGGCTCATAGATAGGTCGGCAAGTATAATAGATTGCTCCCAGTATCTTTCTTCCCCACTAAACTTAGCTTTATATTTCTTATGAAAGTTAGCTGTAGCTTCTGCTATAGCAGACTGGATTCCTTCTTCTCCCATCTCAAGTAGCTTCTTAATAAATACTTTACCAGCCTCACCATAGTTAGAATGGATTGCGTCGTAAATCTTTTTACCTACGTTAGTATCTCTTGTAAACACAGCTGATGAAGGGACTGTTACTTCTAACAGCCTAGCCATCTGTGCGTCTGTGTCTAAACCAGAAGCAATTAGCTTACTTTGTAGAGACTTGTTGGTGGATACTATAACAGGTGTAGCCCATGTCTTAGCGTCACGCTCTTCTGAATTACGATTAAGTCTAGCTTTATCTCTACCTTGAGACACCCAGTAGCAGAAGTCTCCGACCTCTTTATCGTTCATCATGGTTACTTCGTCTATGGTTAGCGGTAAGTTAGCGTATGTACCAAGACGTGAGAATAAACTGTTCTGTGTGTACTTAGCTGCAAAGTGTAGCTTATCAGGGTTGCCGTATATAGATTGTGCCCAGTATTGAGATAGTGTTTTACCACCGCCCGTTGGTCCATACAGTGACACTGTCAATCCTTTAAGTCCAGTAAAGTTATATAAGGGTGCTGAAAATCCTACACCTAATACAAACATATGAGACTTAAGATTAGCTTTATCTAATACAGAAGTCAGGTTAACCCACTGTTGTAATGAGCCCTTAGTACTAAACATATCTGTACTGCTCTTAGATACCACAGAAGCTAAATTAATCTTCTCCTCTGTAACTGACCCATCATCCTTACGTCTTAGTATAGTGTTACCTAAGATAAATGATTTGTTATGTTCCTTCCAACCCATAGTAGAATACAGGTTAGTCATTGTACGAATCTGTCTCAATTCATCCATGTAAGTTCTTAACATAAGCTGAAAGTACTCCGTTTGTTTCTTATTGTACAATACAATACCTTGGTCTGCTATAGCACTAGGAAACTCACGGTTTCCATCAGTGAGATGAGCTTGTCTTAGTACAAGTTCTTGCCACCCCATATGAGGTCTGTTCCAATGATACCTTACTGTCTCGTATCCTAATGATTCATCATGCCCATACGCTACAGGATATATGTCAAACTTGCATACGTCTATATCTGTGTCATCTAAGGTTAACTTGATACCTTCTTTAGTTCTTTTAAATGGCTTAGGCATAGGCACTGAGTTAGCTACTGTATTAGGAGCTTCTTTAACTACAGGAGCTTCTTGGTATTGCACTCCCAACCTAGCTGGTGAGCCTATCTTACCCTTGTATTTACAGCCTTTACATCCAGTAGGTCTGTCTGTTTCAAACTTCGAGCAAGTCGCTGGGCCTGAAGCAGACTCTCTCCACTGAACAAGTTTGTCTATGGTTGCTTTCTCGTTGTATCTACTATGTCCTTTAGACCACTGTATTGCTGTGTTCTCAGGGTCAGTACAGAATGCGGCTACTCCTATCATGCCATACCATAATGGCTCGTCTACTTGGTCTTGATTAGCTATAGCCCACTCTATCTGCTTACACTTAGTAGCAACAATAGAGCCAGTCGCTGGCTGGTACTCTTGATTAGTAACTAAATTAGCTAACAACGAGTTGTCTTGTGATGAGCTGTTATCTGCACGCACGTCTCGATGATAGTAATACGACAAACACTCTTGTATCACCATGTTGTCAATAGGTTTAGATGGCACTAGGAGTTTAACTTCGTTCCCATTCTTCGGATTGTGTGTGCCTATAGGTCTTAACACCAATGCACTGTTTGCTGTAAGTCCAGCGTCTATCTTAAATTCTTTATCTATAGCTGCTTGCTTCATAGCTTCAGCTAGGGGTCTCCAATCTTCAGGGGGTAGCTCTTTCTCTAGTAGCCAGTACACATGCAGTCCGTTACCTGAGTGTACTATCATAGGCTTAGGTAAGCCCATCTCATCTACAAATTTACCTAGTGCTGATAGCCCTTCTTTCCAAGATGGGTAGGGTTTAGTTGGTCCACAATCTACATCTATAGCTATAACTTTAGTAGCTCTTACGTTATCTTGTTTCCTATTACCCTTCTGCTTAAATGCAGATATAGCAAAGTAAGTATTGTTATTGGTTTCATCCAATCTTTTACATACTGTAGCCAGCTCGTCTACCGTTTTAAAAAATCCCTGTTTCCTGCCATCAGTATTAATAACTGTAGTGACGTAAAATCCTTCTGTCGGTAAAACTTGCTGGAAAAATTCCAACATATTCATTTGATTACCTTTCTTATTAAGGTGACTAGGAAAACTTCAAACCACAAAGCAAAAACTAGCCACCCGTATTATTTATACTATTCCTTTTTATTTAAAAGCTCAAGAAGCTCTTTGAATCTATCCTTTTGTTCTAAGGCAATAATGTTAGGCTGAGGCCATCCATTCTCCATAGCTTTTAGTAAGATTCTTAAGGTACTTATTACTCTCTCATGATTTTTCTTACGGACAGGTCTCCCTTTGACCCACCCGTAATACGTCATGCGAGATACACTTAACAACTCAGCCATGTTACTTGTTGTAAGTAACATATGCTTTCTTAGAGCTTCAACTTTTTTAAAGTCTAGCGGAGCTCTGTTAGTCATCAGTCTCTCCTATTAAGTTAGCTATCTCATCTGCTAAACTACTGCCCTCTGTAGCTACTGCAACTGGTGCAGGCTCTTCAACTGGTGCTGGTTTAGCTTTAGGTTTAGCTTTAGCTTTAGCTTTAACAGGTGCTGGTGCAACTTCCGCTGCGGCAGCGGGAACGTTAACACTTATGTCAACTTGTTCCTGTGTGTCTGTCGACTCATCGGAAGAGAAAGTAAAGCCTTCTTCTTCACCAAATCCAAAGTTCCCACCTGCACTGCCTTCAACATACTCAATAAGCTGAACAGCTCCAAGTCTTATAGTTACACCACAACCAATAGCTGAGTTATAAAACGTTAGTACACCACCAACTTTTATTACTGACCCACCATATATATTGTGGTCAACCATTAAGTTATTTTTTGCGTCTACTACAGACGGTTTGTATTTAGATTTAAACTTAACAATAACATTACCTGTCTCATTTCCGTCCTCATCTACTTCATTACTATAAGGTAATGGAGCTTGTTTAATTTTTTTGTTAGGGCTTTTATCTTTCTCAGCTTTGATACCAGCTAATAACACAGCATTAATTTGCTCAATTATAGGTTGGGCTTCTTCAGAAGGTATAGATAAATTAACCTTGTACTTACCATCAGAGTATTCCCTTCCTTCATCAGGCTTACTGATGTATGGATAATGTGCTATACCTTTTGGTGTTAATATTTTTGTAGTCATAGTTATTCCTCCGACTCATTGTTAATTGTAAATCCTACTTCCTCAGTAAATCCATATTCTTCTGCGGGAGTAGTCTTTGGTTTATTTGTCACAGCAAGTTCACCTGTCACCATCTGTACAATTTCGGTTCCCATAACCGAATCGACATGAGTCTGAACATCTTTAGGAACAAGGCCACCAAACTTAAAATCAAGTTTAGGAAAACTTACTCCTGTATCAAAACACAATGTTGTCTTACTAATCTCAGGTGCAATACCTCTCATAGACAATGTCTTTTGATATGCATTCAAACTCTTCAATGATGAAGGAGTTACTTGCAGTAGATAAATTTCTTCATAAGGTTTATCTGCAAAGATAACAGCAAGTCTTTTAATATCAGAACATGCTTTAACTTTGTTTCCTTGTGGTGTAACTCTAGAGCCCCATGAATTTTGAGGACACAATGCACATACATCAGATTGAAGTGAGGCACTGTTTATACTAGGTGTTACACCATCTAGCGAATAGCAATCAGGTGTATATGATTCTTTATCAGGAGAAAACTCTCCCTCATAATATTGTTTAGCTAACCCAGGGTTAGCTCCTACGATTATCACATCTAAACTTGTTTCATCAAGTGTTTCTATTTTATCTTGAGATACAATGTGAAACCTAGAATCTCTGATTGATAGTCTTGAGCTAATCATTTAGTCTTCCGCCTTTATAGATGGCTTTCTAATGTTGACATCAATACGTGTGCCGTAGTTGACACCTGATGGTACAGACTTATTAGCCTCAATGTACCCACGTACTGCTGTTTTACTAACTCGTTTCTCAAGCAAGTCATATGCGTCATTGTCTTTTATAAAACCTAATGTTGCGTCCCAATCTTCTACTCTTGCAAAGTCAGTAGTCGTTAAGAATGCTGTACCATTAGCTGTCTTAAAAGAATCAACGCCGTCGTTATCTGCTTTTTCTTTTAGCCATGCCTCTAGCTTAGCCATTTGCTCTTTAATGTCACTAACTCTTGCTTTAGTTTCTGACTCAAGAGCCTCTTTTTTATTTCTAAAGTCTATGTATTTAGCTATAACTTTATCCACAGTCACTATCTTTATAGTCATTCGTTTGTTCCCTCCTTAATAAGGTCTAGTAATAGACCCTGTAGTTTTTGTTTATTCTTTAGCCGTTCAAACATTTTATGTTCAAGGTCAGTTGCCTCTATATGTACTATGTTTGACACATGCTTTTTACCTATCCTTTCTATTCTTCCATTCGCCTGAACGTATTGCTCGTTGCTTGTCACTGGTCCATACCATATGATAGTGCTCGCAGAAGTTAGTGTCAGACCATGAGCCATAGTTGCAGGGTGTGCTACTAAGACATGTGGGTCTTTTGTGTGTTGGAAGTTATGGAATATTGTATTTCTTTTACTCGCAGAAACCTCACCATTAACTACACCAACACTCCATTGCTTTGAGAGTATTCTCTCTAACATCTTTAATGTTCCAGTTAGTGGAACAAATACTATTACTTTACCACCTACTTCTTCTATAACTTCTTTAACTAAGTTAACTCTAGGTGAACAATCTAATTCTATGTGCTGACTGTCGTCTCCGTATACAACACCACAGCTAATCTGCACAAGTTTCTGCAGTTTAACTGCTTCATTTACAGCTGTTATCGTACCTTCCTGTGCCAATTCTGTTACATAATGCTTTAACATTTTATCGTGGTGGTCTTTTTGTTCCTTAGTAAGAGCTACTTTTCTAGTCTGAAAGACAGTATTAGGTAGGTCAAGACACTCATCTCTACTATAACGTACTGCTGGTTGTAGCACATGCTTAACAATTTCTATAGACTCAGGTCTTGGTACCCATTTCCATTGTCCAATCTTTAACATAACTGCCTCTCTAAATGCGGTATAAGTTTTGCTAACATAAGGACTTTCTACTAACTTAGATAATGCCCACGCGTCTGTTGGGTCATTAGGTGTAGGTGTGCCTGTCATCATCCATAGTTTAGTATCAGGATATTTGTTTAAGTATTTCCTAACTACTCTAAATCTATTGGTGGATGGATTACGTAAGACCGCCGCCTCATCTATAATAACTAAATCAAACATACCTTTAATCTCTTCAGATATAATAGAGAATCCATCATGGTTTATAATAAAGAAGTCAGCATTAGTTTTTAATAACTTTAATCTTCTGCTACTTGTACCATGTAATGTCACAGCCTGTCTGTGTGGAAATCCCATAAAGATACTATCCCCCCATACTCTTTCAAGAGTAGATAATGGAGATATAATTAAAACCTTTTTGATACAACCTATTGACATGAGATAATCACATGCCCACAGTGCTGATTGTGTTTTGCCTGTGCCTATTTCATTAAGCACCAACGCCTTGTCGTGCATAGTTAAAAAAGCTGATGTCATCTTTTGATGTTCGTAAGGTGTAAACTCCCCACACCAATCGTAATAATGAAGTATCGGAGATGGCACTTTGATACCCAACATCCGTAGCTTACGCGAAGCGGGTATTGTATGTGGTGTGACAACAAGTTGTTGGTTGTTAAACGTTAGTTGCCTGGAGTCAGGTACAACGTCCAACACTCTATTAGGATTGTTTAAGTTTAATGCTATTGCTTTTGCTTTTTCTATTACTATCATTTAATTCTTTCTATATATAGTTTAACTTGGTTAATTGTTTCGTTATCATATACCACAAAACAAACTCCTCCAGCGAGTTCTATTTGTTCCATGCATTGAAGTTGTAAGGCAGTGGGTTTCTTGCTCCTGTCTGCCTTACACTCTACTCCTATGAAATGTCCATTTACACAGAGTATCTTGTCAGGTATACCAGCTCTACCAAATGCCCCAGCTTGTGGGTTGTAGTACCATACCTCTTTACCATAAGACTTTAACATCTTGTCAAGTTTTACTTTAATTTTTCCTTCGGGTGTTGTAACCATATAGTAAGTATACCTAAGCATACAGTACTGTCAAGTATTATAACTTTGCATACTCACATATATTTTTAGCAGGACACCATGGACATAGTCCGCTAGGTCTTGCAGGAAAGTTGCCTGTCTTATAAGATTGATTGATTCTTTCTATACGAGCTAACAAGTCTGCCCACATTAAACTTGTACGATTAGAAGTGTAGGTCTCGGTGTCAGTCTTGCCCTCTTTTAACCATACGAAAGTAGACTTAACCTTTTTAATATTGGGATAGTGCTTGAATACTTGCAGTGCAAACAGTTCTAGTTGCATGAAGTCAGGTCTACGTTTACCTGTTTTCCAATCTATTACTATAGCTGTATCTTCCCTAATGATTAACACATCTAGGATGGAACGTAACCATGCGTCTTTATCCCACCAACCTGTTGGTGTAAGGTTTTCATTAAGACATAGTTGTTGTTCTGCAAGAAGGGTAGCGTCCTTAGTCAGTTCTTGTAAAGTTGTGCAGACTTGTTCATGTTTGCTTGACTCTTGTGGTAACGGGGTAGAGTGTAGCAGTCTATTTTCTAAATCAGCATGTACTCTTTCCCCAAACTTAGTAGCCTCACTACCTGTATCGACAACTTCTTTAGTAATCCTTTGATACTCGTATCGTTTCGGACAGTTCTCGTACATCTTTATAGATGAATAGCTATGACTTAGTTTATTACCCACCTAATATCCTCTTTAATATGTCGTGTTTAAGTAGTTCTAACTGAGCTACTTCATCTAAAGCATTATCTATACCTGTAGAATATTTCATATACTTACCATCTACTTTTAATAATATAAGTGCACCCTCTGTTTTTTTATCTTTTGACTCCGCCTCTAAACCAATTTGTTTTACAAGAGCAATAACGGAATCTCGTTTTTGTTCTTCCTCTGATTTTATTTCTTTACCATCTGTTCCTATTATGTCTGTCATTTTGCGTCTCCATAGTTATAGCCAACCCCACTCTCACAGGCTACAGGTAATCCCTGTGCCCATCTGGGCGAGGTAGACATGATTGTCTCAACGTGTTGTTGTGTGTCCGACTTGTTTTCTTGCTTCTCACAAACGATTATCTCATCATGTACTTGGAATAAGACTTGATAATGCTTACCTATCTCAACCATTTGTTCTGATACTACTATCCTAGCCAGTGCTTGAACAACATTCTCTGTTACTTTACCACCATAAATCCTAGTCCAATCTTTGTCTTCCAAACTTCCAGTAGTGTTTAACTTCCTGTAAGTCCTAGTATTAGATATGTACTCAAATCCATCTGATGTTCTTCTTAATTCAGGGTACCTTATACGTAAACCATTTGGTAATACAATTCCCTCTGAATCATATTTGCATATGCCACCTCCTATAGACCCCATGCCTCCACCAATCATAGTCTCCAATGCATGACCACACGTCCCCCAAAAAGAAACTATGTTGTGGTTTTTCTGTCTATATAAAGTAACAATTCTTTTAGCCTCGTTTAAATCTATGTCCACTGACATACCACCTTGACCCATAGCCAACGTGTCCTTAAACTTTACAGCTCCCATACCATAGCCTAAACCTAGTATGCAAGTCTTCCCTACAAATCTTTCTAACTTATCTTTCTTTGTAATATTTCTACCATATACATCACTAGCAAACTCACTGTACACATCTCTACCCTCTCTAAATGCTTGTACTAAATCTTCTTGCCCACTTATATATGCAACCATTCGTGCCTCAATCTGTGATGAATCACATGCTATCAGTACCTTATCTTTAGGTGCCATCAAAGATTTTCTTAAAGACCCATTACGAGGTAAGTTCTGTAAGTTTAGTTTGTCACCACCTGAAAACCTACCTGTGTGTGCTCCATAATAGTTCAACATAATAGGTAGTTTACCTCTATCTGCTACTGCTATTAGGTTTTCAGTTCGTGTCTCCTCTATAGTAGACTTGACTCCTAACCTTGCGGATACTAATTGTTGCACTACAGTATTAGGGTGTTGTTGTAAACTTATAAATTCTTTATCTGTCTTAGCAAAGGCATAGGTTTCTTCGCCTGTCCTTGCTGATATCTTCATAGGCGGTGTTACTCCTACATGTGTAAGTAGCTTGGCAAACATTAGATTAGACATAAGAGCTTTCTTTACTTGTTCGTTCGACAGCCCTTTGGTAGATAACGTGTCAAGGAGTTGCTGTTTGTTAAGCTTGATTGTATCCAGGTGAGTGACTAGAAGTTCTTTATCTAGTTCAATAGTGGGGTTGATGTACATTCGTAGGGTTTGGTCAATGACCATAAGTTCTGATGGAGGGAAACCTTTTGATAGTTTCTTCCATAGTTTATAGGTGAGCTCAACATCATTAATACAATACTTAGCATAAGCCTTGAGTTCTTGGGGTGTAAAGTCTGCTTTCCTCTTACCAATGGAATCCAACACTTCAGTTCCTTTTGTACCTAGCTTGTAATATTTTGACAATGCACTCAAGGAACAACCTGTTGTCATACTATGCTTGGGTCTAGCCATAGACATAGTATCAAGCCAAAACTTAGGCTCTTTGCGATACTTCCACCAAAGTATAGACCCATCAAAAACTGTATTATGTGCTAACACACAACAATTCGTTGGCATATTATTGAATGCCTTATCTATATTTTCATACCAACATGTCTTACCATCATTAATTTTAATGGCTACACCTATTACTTCAAACCTATCGTCACGAATGTAAGCCTCAGTTGTCATTTTAGATAGAGAATATTCTCTATCATAATAGGTTTCAAAATCTATCGTTACTATATCCATTACTCATTCTCTTTTATTAGCTTATTAAGATAAGCCTGTGCCTTCTTTAAATCCTCAAATCCCCCCTTCTTCTTCCACCTCACAACATACTTAATAATATTACCCTCTAAAAAATCTAATTTCTTATCAACAATAAAATCCCAAACTTGTATCTTGCCTTGTGTATAATGAATTGGGTTATCTATATTATCTTTTTTCTTCATGATAAGTTCTCTACTTTACTATTGTGTAAACTATATAATGCCACCCCTTTGCCACAATGTAAAGAGTGTTCATTGGTGACACCTACTGCCTCACTTGAAGTAGCCCCCATGCTTAATGCCCCATAAGAAAACTCCTTACCATCTCCGAACGCACATGGTGTAAACCCCTGTATTATAGGAAATGGTGAGTCATCATAAAGAATTAATCCTTTGTCTCTGTCTATGACAACGAGTTGCTGTGTGGTAATCCTACTTGTCCCTGTGCGTAATCCGTATGGATACTTTTCAGGGTCAGCCCCATTAGTAAACCATTCCCTTAGAGTCACAATGTATTTAAGGTAGCCTACCCCTGATACTATGTAAGGTTTGTCATCTCTCATTACATACCATGCTTTGTCTGTCTCCCATTTAAGTGAGCCATCACTAGCCTGTCTGTCTGTGGCTAAAGTTTCGCCGTCCCATACTACTACTGTCATTCGCTTTCCTCCTCCTCTATAAAATAAACTTCAACACTATCTACTACATTTCCATTAATGTCTTTTACCTCAACATGTTTAGCTAACTTTATTCCACTTTTAATTACAATGTCGCTAACTCCATATCGTGTATATTCTTTACTCATCATCTTCCTCCTCATCTTCTGACTCAAAACTAATTAATTGTACTTTCATTCGGTCATTTTTATTTCTATCTGGCATACCGAAATGTTCCCATAACTCATCACACTCATCACCATAAATATAACCCCATTCAATTTCACTCATCATCTTCCTCCTCTAATATTTCTACTTCAAAATCACTCAAACAATCTGTTGCTACCTCAATAGCATTTTCTATATAGTCATCATCATCTTTTACTTCAA
>Ga0181395_1000486_pt1 | contig 16883 bp, 6 predicted proteins | sample 18SPOviralmetaG_FD_130124 | JGI IMG/M metagenome (GOLD analysis project Ga0181395, IMG submission 130124) | Marine viral communities from the oligotrophic San Pedro Time Series (SPOT) site, San Pedro Channel, CA, USA - 18 SPOT_SRF_2010-12-16 | ecosystem: Environmental > Aquatic > Marine > Strait...
GGCCAAGTGGGTCAGAAGATGTACTTTAACTTTGACAACGGGGTTACCTTCGACCAGGCTAGGTATCAGAGAGATCTACTGAATGAGGCTATGCTGGCTGAGGAGCGTGAGAAGTTAGAGCAAGAGGAGGGTGCATTCGACGCCCTGTTCGGGACCCTCGAGGTAGAACCCGAAGTAGTAGAAGAACAGGCTGAGGTGGCAGCACAATAACCACTGTTTTTAATTACACCCAGAGGGGCCACTGTGGCAGCAGTAGGCCCCTCGCTATGTGATATAGTGGGACTGTGCGCGAAGGGGGCCCGTGGGGTTCCCTGGCGCGTGTGTTCGCGCGCTTTTGTTTGACTGGCCGCCTCATAACTTGAAATCTTACTGAACGTGGGCCCGTCTTGGCTTAAAGTGGCTTCTTGATAGTGAAAAGTTGGTATATATCTAGCTTACTGGCAGAGGGCCTTAAGGTATGGACTGGCTAAACTGGACTAGAAAGACCTAGTTAGACTATATATTACCTAACTGGGCTTATTTTGACTTAGCCTCTGTATAGAAGTATACAATACCTATTATACTGAGACTGATTATTATCTCTGGTATGTAGTGGTAGAGTTCCATTGAGTGTATGTATGTGGTTGTATTGGTATGTGTGGTTTACTTATCTAACCATGTAAAGAATCTATTCATTATGAACCAGAAGCATATACAGATGGCTATTAGTTTTAAGTATAACATGTGAGTGTTTGTGTTTACCCTTACTTATATATTCCTTGTGCTTATTGTATACCACACTCTTGTCTTATTGCTCTTATTATATGAGTAGACATTAATTGTTGTGGTTGCTGTGGTGCGCGCGGGTCCCATTCCGGACTAATATCCTCATGCTTATCATGTAGCCATAGATGTGACATGTTCGGCCAGAGGCCATACGCCTTTTTTAGAAATAGATCGGCTTGCTCTTTAGTGTAGAGTTGCCTACCCCATTCGCCCTGGCCTTCGGGCCAAATAGCATGTAGCTCACCTCCATGCTTGCCTAGATCCCAAGTAGAACATCTAGCTACATGAGATTCTGGTAAGTAGAGCAGGGTTAATTGTGACTCCCATGTCTTATTATGATTAGCCAATTGTGCCTTACATTCTAGTAGAATAAGTGATTGCCAACTGAGCTTCTTATTGTTTGCAAATGAGTAGATTGTGTTAATACCGGTTTTAGGTGATTGCGCACCTCTCTTAATAATATTGAGGACTAACTGGTGCTCTGGTTGCCAGTTATACCAGCAGTCTGTGCGTGGAAACCAGGGGATATGATTCCAACCCTTATCTAGACCTCTAGTCCAACCAGGCATACAGTCTTCTGGCTGCCAACCATCATAGTGACAAGTGTGTGGATCGTAAGATCTTGAGACAATATTCTTTTTAAATGGAGGCAGTGGTTGCAGACAAATATCATCAGTATCTACATAACTACCACCGTACTTATATAGCAGTAAAAAACGAATAACATCACATCTATCTCTTGGCCCTGCAGCGTTATACTGTTTAGCCCATTCTTCAGCATGTGGCATTGGTGAGTAGAGAGTATCATCCCATCTAGTGACTCTAACATTAGGCCAATCTTCTGGCTCTTCACAGTTAGAGATTAACCAAACTGGTCTGTCTAAATTAAAGTGTAATGTAGAAGCAATTGCATCTCTGGCCTGTACCCATCTATTATAGTCTGATTTAATAGGCTCTCCATCCCAATAGAAAAAGATATTCTGATCTGTAGGTTCAATTTCTGATATGTGCCATAGTTTTTGCATTACTTAATTGGTTTTAGTTGTCCTATTCTGTGTTTAAACCAATCCTCTCTCCAATGTGGATTTAGCTTTTGTATACCTGTTCCCTTTTCCTTCTTATGATACTGTTCTTGATTTTCATGAATAGAACTTGCTATAGGTTTATTAGTTAAGTGATAGTGCGCGCTCGCCCATCTGTATAACATAGTAGCTCCTGCCCATTCATAATGTCTTGCCATCTGTCTATTGAAATACCATTGATCTTCTCCTGGTGGTTCTGGTGCATTTGCCCAATCCATATTAAGTGCAAAGTGCTTTCTAAAAGTATTACCGTTGTTAACACCTCCACTTACACCAGTCTGTTTAGGATCTGCCATGTGAACAAACCAGTGGTTACTAGCTCTGTAAATATCAAACCCTGGATTCTGGTCAATCTCCTTTCTTACTTTATAGAGTGCCCATTCATCTAGTAGATCGTCATCATCAAGTCTATATACATAATCCCATCTTGATTGTTCAAATCCAAACCTTAATTTATCCATAAAGGTTTTAAACTTCTGTCTAACATTAATTATTTTAACACCTTTATCTTCATACTCTTTATCAATTTGGTATGTTACTTCTGGATCGTCATTAATAATTAACATTTCTGCTTTTGGGTCATCTTGTAATATAAACGAGTGGATTGCCTCTTCTAAAAGCTCTTTTCTCTCCCAAGTTAGAGTTAATACAGTTAATCCTGTTATAGATTTATCTACGTCGGCAGTTTGTTCCCAAGCTCTTCTTATTAAATTGTAATACCAGCTTGAAACCCACTTTTTATCCGGCTTTGGAGCCAGAATTGGAGATCTATTCATATAGTATGCCTTATAGAATGGATGTACAAACCCATTATCATCTATATTCTCTTCTACAATACCAGCATTATGATAAATTGAGTGATCGTGTTTCCATTCAAAAGTAGCCCAAGTGAAATCTAGGTCTTTTGAACATGGAGTTGAGTAACCTCTCTTCCAAAGCATCCAAAGTATTGCCCACATATCTGCACACCAAATCTGTAAAGAATGCCAATCTGGATCCTCTCTCTGTATTTCTTGTACTCTATCTGTGATTTTACTAAACAATTCTTCACCCAGCTCATAGGTTTCTGCCCAAAACTTCGCGTCTAGGCCTGGTTTTAAGAAATATTGCGCTCCACCTGACTCAGATTCGCGTAATCTAACAAAATTTGGCTGTAATCCAGCAATTTCGCACATTTCTTCTAGTAAACCATGTCCTTTTGACTCAATATATTCCGCTCCAATGTAACAAATTGTATCAGATAGAAAGCAAGTCTTCTCTAAACCTGGACCAATTTTATCTTCTAATGGCATTGGTTTGAAAAGTGCAATATCACAATCATGATACATTATAGTCTTAGTTTCTAACCAGGGGTAAGCCTTCCAGTGCTTTTCTAAAATATGAGGTCTAATTGATGAGACGTATCTCTTATTTGGTCGAGTATCATCATAATAAGCAAAGATTACTCCTTGAGCTTCCCATTTTTTCTGTACTTTTACAAACCAAGAATGAGGTTCATTGTCAGTTAGTAATGCACAGACGATATGTATATTTTCCAGAGGCATGCCGCCATTTTCTTTGAAAGAAAGTAGCATAGCATCGACTTGCCATGCATAATAATGAGTTGCTGGTTGAGCACATACGTAAATGACGTCTTTCATAAATTTTAATCCTAAGGGACTGCTTATTTTTTATATATATTTACCTATTTTTCAATAGATAGTGGCCCAGTGGTTGTCCACTTAGCTCTGGTAGCCTACCAATCTACAGCTCCAGCATCTCTATCTTCTGGCTTAACCCAAGAGAAAAGTCTGGTCTGTAAAACATCATGTAGTACGATAGTTTTTTCGTTAATTTCCCAATTGTAAAAATACTCGTATCCGAAAAGTGCAACGTCCGGTTCCATCTTTTGAATGATCTTATCAGAGAAAGTTTTACAACCATGTGCCCAAGTAATTCTATCGTAACAAGCTAAACATTCATGAATAATTCTAGCATCAGGAGCAGCACCATATACTGTACAGTCTACTAATGTATTATTATTTTGAGAAGGTTTTAGACCTGACATAAAAGTGTGTTTGGGTCCTAGTTGATTTCTAATTAAATCAAAAGATCTAATTGGCTTAGCGTCTACATCACAGTAAATACCTCCATAATCTCTTAAAAGTAGCATTCTTATTCTATCAGAAATAAATGCCCATTTGTAAAGTTCTGGATCAGTAATGTAATTTTGTAAGTAGGGATCGTCTTTGTAAATTTCTGTGAAAAGTTCATTTCCCCATAAATGATGTTCCCAATCCGGATGCAGATCTTTCATTGATTGAACAAATTGCTTGCAGTGTGCAGGCATCTCCTTTTCACCAACCCAAATTTGATGTATAATTTTAGGTATCTGAATGTTGTCTTCCATATATAATATTAGTTTAGTATAATGTTTAAATTAACTACTAATTATATATATGTCTTAAAAAAAGTTTATCTTTACTCTGCGATTCTATCGGCACCACCTGGTTCTCTTAGCTCGTTGTCGTTGTCGCCGCCGCCTCCGCCGCCTCCGCCACCTGGGCTAGGACCTGGAGAAATATAACCACCACCTTCACAATTTTCCTGAGTTGGACCCATTAGAGTCATGTCATAGGATTTAGAAGCAGTTTCATTGACAATCATTACTGGACCCTGTCCAAAGTCATAAGGAACTAAACCTTCGTCATGATACGTAAATCTAGGTGATGAATATGTGGCTCTAGCTATATACTGATTTCCACCACAATCTTCTACGTTATAGTAATAATATTGAATACCTTGTGTTGTTGCTCGTGTTGTTGCAACAGTTGTTGGTGTTATTATGGCTGATCCATTTACTGTAATATTCGCAGTTTGGTTAGTTGGTGGAATTTGCCAATTGAATTTCCAATCAGCCCATGTAGCATTAGATGTACCTGCTCCTGTACCACTTGTAATATATGCACTAGATTCTGAGATACTTGATACAACAGGGTATTGACGACCTGATTCTGCTATAATTGCATTCCATTCTGTTCCTGTAGAACCAATCGGACCTGTAAATACTTGTTGAGTAATTAAACCAGTACCACTACCAGAGGAAACAGAACCTTCGCGTGCGATATAAGCGCCTGTAACATTATCTATATAATTAACTGTTAAACTAGCTTGTTTTATTATAGTACTACCACTAACACTAACAGTACCTGATAAGTTTTGCTTAGTACCTGATGGCATTGATACAGCGGCAGTAATAACACCTACTTCTTCTGTGGTTCCTACAGTAGTAACTGATATATTACTTGAGTTATCACTTACACTTAATCCACCTGAAATTTTATATGAAGAACTAGTATCAAGGTATGCAGTAACATTTTGACTTGTACCTGGTGCCATTGTAAGAACTACTGTACGAGTACTAGTTCCAGTAGATCTCCAAGCAGCATTACTAACAGATTCACTAAACGTTAAAGTAAATGTATAAGAATTTGCAGAAGATGGACCATTTGCTGTTACAGCTGCACTACCACCACCAGATGGCATTGTAATTTGACCACCTATATTACTACCTGTACTATCTGTTACAGAAACTGAACCAGAATTGCTTCCACTTTTACTAACACTAGTAATATTAAAATTATATCCACTTGATGCATTATATGTTGATGACCAGTTATGAGTTGTACCAACAGCACCATAGAAATATTGTGTAGCATGTATAGGGCTAACTGATACATTAGAAATATTATCAGTTGATGTTAAAACAAATGTATGACTTTTACCCGAAACTGTATCATCAATAACTAAATTTGAGCTATTGTATGTAAGTCCTGTTCTAGAATCTAATGATGGCATTGTAAATGTACCTATAAGATAATCATATCCAGCACCACAATAGCTATTACCTTCTGTAAATGGTAAATATGATGCTATATTAGGGCTAAATGACCAAGAATTAATTTCAGATCTATAGTCTGTTGTATTATTTGCCATAACAGGAGTCTGTATATCAAATGTTTCTCCTGCAGAACCTGCTATTGATATTGTTTTTTCAAGATCATTTCCAGTTGTTGTTACACCTACATCTGCTGCAACACAATTATGTTCTAATACTCTTGAGCTACCAGAATCTGTTGATGCATTTATATTAAATGAGTATTTATATTCTTTTACTACAGCAGAAACTGAAACGGTCCCACTACCACCACCAGATGGCATAGTAAGATTAACACTAGGTATCATTGAGTATAGTTGAGCTCTACCGTCGCCAGTTGTTCCAGAAGTAGTAGTTGACTTAGTTCCTGAAAGTTCTGTTGTATTTTCTGTTACAGATATTGTCTCAAAATAATGATCTACTGAAGTTGTTATTTGATTTACAGCAGAAATATTATTATGAGTCGATCCTGCTGCTCCAGTAACTGTTATTGTTTTAGTATCACCTTCAACTCCAACCCAATCATATCCTGATGCATTAGAAGGAATTGTAAAGTTTATATCATAACTATAAGTATTAACAGTATTTGCACCTCCAACTGTAACTATTGCGGTACCACCACCAGATGGCATTACTGCTGATATTGCTATAGTAGTACTTCCACCACCAGTAGTAGGGGTTACATAAGATCTATTAGAAGATAAGCTAGAAATTGTATATGTTGTATCTGATTGTGTATCTTGTAATACAGCAGTACCTGTGACAGTCGCTCCTGCTGCTCCAGTAAGTGTCATATTATACCATGACGCTGTATCTGAATATGGATCTACAAATTGAATTTGTAATCCCCAGTTTCTTTTTGGAGTATCAGAGACAACTTCTAATTCTACATTAGCATCTCCACCTCCAGATGGCATAGTAACATTACCAAAAACTATATTAGAACTATCATTTATAGTTATACCTCCTACAGCACCTGTATTACTACCTGTTATTGTAGGTGTATCTAAATCCGGATCTTGATAATCTGGGTGTAGATCTGTATAAATAGCAAACCCATGTGTACTTCCAGTATATCCACTAAATTGTGTACCTGAACCTATACCAGAACCAGAAGAAATCTGTAAACCTGCTATATTTTCTGTAGCTGTAAGATCAAAGTCATAACTAGGTTGTGAAATAACACCTAAAAGATTATATGTTACAGTACCACCACCTATTGGCATTACAAAGTCAGTAAGTGAAATATTATTTTGGGTTACTACATAACCATCCATAGCATCTTCAACTGTATCTGAGCTATAAGATGGATTACTTCCTGTTACAGCGTAAGTATAATCAGAAGGATTTGGTGTCAATGCAACATTAAAACTGTGTTCCGTGCCCATTACACCAATAAAAGTCTTACTAATATTTGTATTAGTTCCTGTAAATCCAGTACCTGTAACATAAACTGCACCATTCGGATCATAATCTGTAGTACTTATATTACTTACTACATTAACTTGCATTTGGTATCTTATTGCAGTTGCACTTCCTCTAATACTTACATTAAGTTCTGCATCTCCAGTAAGACCACCAGTCATTTTAAATTCATCATTTGCTAATGATGAATCTTGACCAGGTGTACCTTCACCGCCATCTGTAAATGTACTTAAAGAATGGCTACCTGAAACAGTAGATACTATTATATCACTAATTTGAATACTTCCATAACCAGGATCTGGTTGTAAAGCATGTGTAATACTAAATAGAGTATTAAGAGAACCTGTTATTTTAAATGTATTTGCATCATGATAATGTGTTTGTCCTGGTTGAATTGCTTCTAATGTAGCTCCAGAAATATTTTCAAATAGGTTAATAGTTAATGTATATTCACATGTAGATGAATTTGACCAAGACGCACCATTCCAATAATATGCTGTTTGTTCACCGTCTTGTAAATACCATCCTACAGCTAAACTTTCACAATTGTATATAAATGTTTCAGCACATAAATCTGTAATTGAGCCTTGTAAATCAGTTGTCCAATTTGAATTAGCAAATGATAAACCTGCATGTAAACTACCTTGTGGAATTGTATCAGTTGTAAGCTGGTCATATTCTGCTACATCGATATTCCCAACAGGTCTACTAGTATTTACCATTAACTGAACATTATTATTACTTAATAATGGAGTTAATGTATTGCTCCAGTATGTTGCTCCTTCTGCAGCTCCTGCATCAGTTACATGTATAACTAATTTTTGAACATTAGATCTAAAACTACCTGCAAAATCATTAGCTACAACCTCATATAAAGCTCTACCTGGTTGTTCATCCCATGTTTGTTGAGGTGTATTACCTAAAGCCATACCATTTGAACCATTTGGTTGATTCAAAACATTAAGAGCATTAGTAAATGCAACACTATTACCTACAGTATTCATTTTATGCACTGCAGTAAAAAACATATAGTAGCCTGATTGATCTGGGCTAGTAGTGTTTATCTTTTGAGCAGATGGTAAGTTTTGATAATATGTACTAGCACCATAAGTTGGTGTATTATTACCATTACCTTCATCGTAAATAACTAAACCTAATCTATAATCACCGTTTGATTCCGAATCAATAGTAGATATTAAATTAGAAATACCTGTTTTAATATGATCGATAGCACTAGACATGGAAGATGTGTAATCAACTAGGAATACAACATCCATACCCTGTTCACATATACCAGAGTCAGCTCCGTTTGCATTTTCATTGCTTTCAGAAACTGATGCTAAAGTAGTTCCACTATTAGCAAAAATTGCAGTTGGAGTACCACCACCGCTACAAAGAACATCAGGGTCTGTTGCATGGTATGTTACGTTAATCTGATTCTCCGGTTCCGGGCAATCTAACTCATGTATAAATCTCTTTACTGATAATGCCATCTTTTATAGATACGGTTTTTTTATTTATTGTTGAAACTGAAGTGATGCTGTATAGCCAGATGCTCCAGAACCACCACCAGTACACTCAATATAAACCGTTCTACCATGTAACACTGTCGCGTTAGAAATACCTGTGGTTATTATTTTATGTCTTGTATTTGCGCTATGAGTCCATGTACAGTGTGTTGTTACAGTACCTGGATTTGCAGAATTAACTGACTTAAGAGCAAATGTAGTATTATTACTAGCAGCAGCTGCACCAAACGCTGATTCAATTTTAGTTAATGTTGAACCACTAAAGTTAGTAGGTACAAACACAAAGTTAGTTGATACGTTTGCAGCTACAAAGTTTTCGGCTCTTGCAATTGGGTTTAATGCAATATGCTCAAATTGATAAGCATCAGCACCAACTTCACCCTTTTGACCTTTAGGACCTTGACCACCACCTGGGCCAGAATCACCTCTAGGACCAGTTTGTCCTTTAACGCCAATTTCACCTTTTTGACCTTTAGAACCAGGTGTACCTTGTGGACCTGCTGGACCTGCTGGACCTGCATCACCATCTACACCAGATAAACCACTTGAACCTGAGCCACCAGTTTGTCCTTTTTGACCTTTTTGACCGGCTCCACCGTCAGAACCTTTTTGACCTTTGATACCAACTTCACCTTTTTGACCCTTTTGACCAACGCCAACTTCACCTTTTTGACCTTTAGAGCCAGGTGTACCGTCTCCACCTTCTGAACCTTTAGCACCGGGAGTACCAATCTCACCTTTTTGACCTTTTGGACCACCGCCACCAACTTCACCTTTTTGACCTTTAGAACCAGGTGAACCATCTCCACCTTCTGAACCTTTAGCACCTGTTGGACCTTCTGGACCTTCTGGACCTGTTGGACCTGCAATACCGTCTACACCAGATAAACCGCTTGAACCGGCATTACCAGTTTGTCCTTTTTGACCCTTTTGACCTTTTTGACCATCACCGCCTTCTGAACCTTTAGCACCAGGACCGCCTATTTCACCTTTTTGACCCTTTTGGCCAACACCAATTTCACCTTTTTGACCTTTAGAACCTGGTGTACCATCTCCACCTTCTGAACCTTTAGTACCAGTAGTACCTATTTCACCTTTTTGACCTTTTGGACCTTGTAGACCATCTACACCAGATAAACCGCTTGAACCAGCATTACCAGTTTGTCCTTTTTGACCTTTATCACCAGCAGCACCATCGCCACCAGCTGAACCTTTAGTACCAGGAGCACCTATTTCACCTTTTTGACCTTTTTGACCAACGCCAACTTCACCTTTTTGTCCTTTATCACCTGCTCCACCGTCAGAACCTTTTTGACCTGTTGGACCTTGTGGACCTGGATTACCTTGTGGACCTTGCAGTCCATCTACACCAGATAAACCACTTGAACCAGCATTACCTACTTCACCTTTTTGACCTTTAGAGCCAGGCGTACCGTCGCCACCTTCTGAACCTTTAGCACCAGGCTCACCTTTAGCACCTGCAACTGTGGAATCAGCTCCTATTTCACCTTTTTGTCCTTTTTGACCAGGTGTACCATCGCCACCAGCTGAACCTTTAGTACCAGTATCACCTTTAGCACCAGCATCACCTTTAGCACCAGCATCACCTTGTGGACCTTGTAGACCATCTACACCAGATAAACCACTTGAACCTGCTTGACCGACTTCACCCTTTTGACCTTTAGGGCCAGGGCCACCGCCTTCACCAGAATCACCTTTAGGACCTGGACCACCAGACTCACCTTTAGCTCCTGCTGGACCTTCAATGCTACCTACATTATCAAATTGAGAACCATCCCAAACATATAGATCACCATCGATGATATAACCATCACCATTAGTATTGCCACTTCCAGGTAATTGACCTGTATTTTCATAAGAACCTAATATTGTAACTGAAGTACCATCAGCACCTGCCTGACCTACTTCACCTTTTTGACCTTTTTGACCATCGCCACCAGCTGAACCTTTAGCACCAGCATCACCTTTAGCTCCGTCTTGTCCATCTACACCAGATAAACCACTTGAACCTGCTTGGCCAGTTTCACCTTTTTGACCTTTTTGACCATCACCACCGGCTGAACCTTTAGCACCAGCATCACCTTTAGCTCCTTCGATACCTGGTATACCAGTTAAGTTGATATTCCAATTAGAACTAAATGAAGATTGTGTACTTTGATAAACGTTATTCCACATCATTACACCAGTAGCACTATCGTATGAAGTTATTTGTACTATATCAAAATTATCTGGACCAGCATCTAAAGATACTATAGCATAATCACCACTTTGGTAAGATAAACCAGTATCTACTGTTACCGAACCTAATGTTACATTACCTGGATTTCTGTCTTCACCGAGACTATGTGGACCATTAAATGATGTTGAATAATCTACATCTTCTCCTACTTCACCCTTTTGTCCCTTTTCACCTGCACCACCATCTGAACCTTTAACACCTGTTGGACCTTGTGGTCCTGGAACACCTTGTGGACCTTGTAATCCATCTACACCAGATAAACCACTTGAACCGGCATTACCTGTTTCACCTTTTTCACCTTTTTGACCTTTTTGACCATCACCACCGGCTGAACCTTTAGTACCTGGAGGGCCTGCAACTGTAGAATCAGCTCCAGTTTCACCTTTAGCACCTGGTTCACCTTTAGCACCAGATCCACCATCAGATCCTTTAGAACCTGGAGTACCAGGCTCACCTTTAGCACCTGGATCACCTTGTGGACCGGTTTGGCCATCTACACCAGATAAACCGCTTGAACCAGCATTACCTGTTTCACCTTTTGTACCAGGCTCACCTTTTGCACCTGCACCACCATCTGAACCTTTAGCACCTGGAGGGCCTGCAACTGTAGAATCAGCTCCAGTTTCACCTTTTACACCAGGCTCACCTTTTGCACCTGCGCCGCCATCTGATCCTTTAGAACCTGGAGTACCAGGCTCACCTTTAGCACCTGGATCACCTTGTGGACCAGTTTGTCCATCTACACCAGATAAACCACTTGAACCTGCATCACCTTTAGCACCTGCACCACCATCTGAACCAGTATCACCTTTAGCACCTGGTTCACCTTTAGCACCTGATCCGCCATCTGATCCTTTAGAACCTGGAGTACCAGGCTCACCTTTAGCACCAGGTAGTCCATCTACACCAGATAAACCACTTGAACCATCATCACCTTTAGCACCTGCACCACCATCTGAACCGGTATCACCTTTAACACCAATTTCACCTTTTTGTCCTTTTTCACCAGCTTCACCTTTAGCACCGGATCCACCGTCAGATCCTTTAGAACCTGGAGTACCAGGCTCACCTTTAGCACCGTCTTGTCCATCTACACCAGATAAACCACTTGAACCAGCTTGACCAGGTTCACCTTTAGCACCTGCGCCGCCATCTGAACCTTTAGCACCTGGAGTACCAGGTACACTACTTAGATTAATAATCCAAGGACCGTTACTATTTAATAAGTTACCGTTATTTGATACGTGTGAAAATGTTAATTGCGTATTACTGTAAGAAGTTACTATTGCAATTTGTACATTAGTCATATCTAATGGGTATGTAATCGAAATATATTCACCACCTATATAAGATAATCCAGGATCTACTGTTAAAGTACCACCTGCATTATTTGAGTGTGTATCAGTTGAAGTAGTCATGAAATTTACTGAGGATCCATCTTCACCTTTAGCACCTGGTTCACCTTTAGCACCAGACTCACCTTTAGCACCTTCAGGTCCTTCAGGGCCTGTAACTCCTTCTACTCTAATAATACCATTCATATTAGAATGATTCTGACATACATAATAATAAGTATCGAATGCATCCTGAGGTACTTTCCATACTAATTCAGAGCCATTTGGAACTGGAAATGAACCAGATTTAATACCAGTTGATAAAGTTGCGCCATTTTCATCTACATCTCTAATAATTAATGGATGTGTAGCGCCGGCATTGTTTACAAATGTATAAGTTTCACCTCTATTTACATAAATAGTAGGATTTTCATTGTTATCTGCATTATGATACTCATCAGGTAGACCTATGTTGTAAATTCCAGCACCTGGAGATGTAAATACAAATCTGTTACCTGACATAATCTCTTCAGTTAACGTCGTACCATCACTTAATCCAATCGTTAATACACCTGTTGATTGGCTATAACCAACTGAATCAATATAAGTATCACTACCACCTAATTGTAATTCAACCCAACATGAGTTATCAAGTTCTAATGTAGTTAATGCATTTCCATTTTCATCTGTATCAATACCCTCTGTTGTGGCATTTGCCATTTGTGCAACAAAACCATTGCCTGGGAATGGAGGCTGTACTGTAAATTCACCACTTGGATATACTCTTACTGCTTTTTGAGCATCACTTAATGCATTCCATTCAGTTTCTCCTAGATTACCACCATTACTAAAATAACCCACTGGTAAAAGTGAGTAAAGTTTATTAGTTTCTAGTACATAAACAAGCATACCGACTCTTCTACGTCCAGATGTCCATCCACCATCACCTGAATCGGTGAATCCTGTGTAAGAACCTTGAGGATCATTAGTCTTTACTGGTATTAAGTTTCTTTCAGCAATAGATGGAACTTCTTGAAAACCACCCTTAAGATACATTGAGTGTATAATACCCTCATAAGTGTTATCTGTAGGTGTTAAGAAATTTCCGAATTGTTGTCCTATAGGTAGAGTTGGCATAATTCTTTTGTTCTATATTTTATGCATCAACATACTGGATAGTTACACCCTGTGTAGTTGAAAGTAAGTTTAGTTTATATAAAGTGTATGGATTCCCATTCACTGATGTTGTTAATTTTGCACTAGCAACATCCGGTATATTATTATTTGTATCTGCAAGCTTCGCAACTGCTGTTAAATCTGGCATTCCCCAAGAATCTGGGATTAATAACCAGTAGAAGTTTTGTGCTGTAGATGTTGGATATATCATCTGGAATCCATTTGTTATTGGATTCGCTATACTAGCAACAGATTCGTATGAACTTGGATTAGCTAAAGCATCTGCAAATCCATCAGCAAAGTCAGCTGCTGTTGAATTATCTTGTTTATACCATGTACCTCCGATTAGATCTTGTGTATATGGATAACCACCATTACCTAAGTGGAAGAAGTAACCCTCTTCTGCTGGAGCTTGTGTTGTAGCTAATGTTGCTTGTGTTGTTGCAGCTGTAGCCTGTGTTGTAGCGGCTGTAGCCTGTGTTGTAGCGGCTGTAGCCTGTGTAGTCGCAGCAGTAGCTTGCGTGGTTGCAGCAGTAGCTTGTGTAGTCGCAGCCGTAGCCTGAGTCGTTGCAGCAGTTGCTTGCGTAGTCGCAGCCGTAGCCTGAGTCGTTGCAGCCGTAGCCTGAGTCGTTGCAGCCGTAGCCTGAGTTGTAGCTGCAGTTGCTTGTGTAGTCGCAGCAGTTGCTTGCGTGGTTGCAGCTGTCGCTTGAGTTGTAGCTGCAGTTGCTTGAGTCGTAGCTGCTGTCGCTTGAGTCGTTGCCGCCGTAGCCTGAGTTGTAGCTGCGGTTGCTTGCGTAGTTGCTGCTGTAGCTTGTGTCGTTGCAACTATTCCAACTCCAACAGCTGTACATTCGATTGATTCACCTGCATTAGAATATGCAGTACCCTGAGCATTAGTTGCAGGAACAGTTATCGTTGCTGTATACGAATTGACACCAAGTACATACTGTGCAGGTACAATAAGTGTAGGAACTCCTGTAGATGTAGCTGATACACCAGTATTTTCTACTCCAGTATCAACTGTAAAATTAGCATCATCACAAGTAAATGTTGGAAGAGTCGTTGTAGCTTGTGTCGTAGCTGCGGTTGCTTGCGTAGTTGCCGCTGTAGCTTGTGTCGTAGCTGCAGTTGCTAAAGTAGTCGCTGCTGTCGCTTGAGTAGTTGCTGCAGTTGCTAAAGTAGTTGCTGCTGTCGCTTGAGTTGTTGCTGCAGTTGCTTGTGTTGTAGCTAAAGTAGTCGCGTCTGTATATCTTGCATATAGAGTTATATTTTGTGTCACTGTAATAACATCTCCTACTTGATATTGAGGATTTGCCATCGGCGCGCCGCCGTAAGTGTCCCATCCAATAAATACTCTATTTAATTGTTGTCCACTGCCAGATCCACTACCAGATCCACTACCAGATCCAACTGAACCGCCCTGAACAACATTCCATGATGGGGCTGGGATTGTATATGAATCTCCAGATTGTACTGTACTAGCTACTGGAGGAAAGCCATTAGGCAATACTTGATTTACAGAATTAGGATCTGTCGCCGCATCAATATTTAAAGTTACTGTATATTGGGGTATTGTAGTAGCTAAAGTAGTAGCTAAAGTAGTAGTAGGTTCTGGCTCAGCACCTACAGTTAAGTTATTAGTAACAATAACACAATTATTTGAATCTGTTATTTCTACTTTATATATGCCTGGAGGTAAACCATGTTCACCTGTTAAATCGTTAGCATCTCCAAATTGTACTACGCCACTTGAAGAATTAATCGGGTTAATAAAGTTTGCTCCACCATAAGTAAATAGAGAACCATTCTGAGTTAACTTAAAAGAATATGGTGCTGTACCGCCTGTTACAGTGGCAGTTAGTGTTCCGTTATTATAGTTTATTCCTGGCATAGTTTATTTATCTTAATTTTATTATTTTATTCTTGATCTCTATTTAGCGTTGTCGTAGCCTCGTCCGGTAGTTGAGTTGTTGTTACTTCATCTAATTCTCTAGGACCAGAACCCGATCCACTAGTTGTAGTAGCCTCACCTGAACCAGAACCTGAACTACTAGTTGTCGTTGCTGATGTCGCTTGAGTCGTTGCAGATGTAGATCCAGTTGTTGTTTCACCTGAACCAGAACCTGAATCACTAGTTGTAGTCGCTACTGTACCTTGTGTACCTTGTGTTGTAGCGGCTGTCGCTTGAGTCGTTCCAGCTGTAGCTTGAGTCGTTCCAGCTGTAGCTTGAGTTGTAGCTGCGGTTGCTTGAGTCGTTCCAGCCGTAGCATTCGTAGTTGCTTGTGTTGCTTGAGTCGTTCCAGCCGTAGCATTTGTAGTACCCTGTGTACCTTGAGTTGTTGCGTCTGTAGCATTTGTAGTCGCTTGAGTTGCTTGAGTCGTTGCACCAGCTCCTGAACCGCTAGTTGTTGTAGCCTCACCAGAGCCTGAACCACTAGTTGTTGCAGATGTAGCCTGTGTTGTAGCTACTGTACCTTGAGTCGTTGCAGATGTAGATCCAGTTGTTGTTTCACCTGAACCAGAACCTGAATCACTAGTTGTAGTCGCTACTGTACCCTGTGTGCCTTGAGTCGTTCCAGCCGTAGCATTCGTAGTACCTTGTGTACCTTGTGTTGTTGCATCTGTAGTATTTGTAGTCGCTTGAGTCGTTGCACCAGCACCTGAACCACTAGTTGTAGTCGCATCACCTGAACCAGAACCTGAATCACTAGTTGTAGTCGCTACTGTACCTTGTGTACCTTGTGTTGTTGGATATGTACTATATCCAGTTGTCGCCTCACCTGAACCAGAACCTGAATCACTAGTTGTAGTCGCTACTGTACCCTGTGTACCTTGTGTACCTTGAGTCGTTGCAGATGTAGATCCAGTTGTTGTTTCACCTGAACCAGAACCTGAACCACTAGTTGTAGTCGCCTCACCTGAACCAGATCCTGAACTACTAGTTGTAGTCGCTACTGTACCTTGTGTACCAGGAGTTCCTAAGAATGTAGTTACTATTGTACTTGAAGTAAGACCGCCGCCTCCACCAGAAGTACCATCACTAATAGTTGTTACACCACTACCTGAACCTGAACCAGATCCTGAACCACTAGTTGTAGCTGCAGTTACTTGTGTTGTTGCGTTAGTTGCTAATGTCGTTCCACTAAGTCCTGAGCCAGAGCCTGAACCAGAATCACTGGTTGTAGTTGCTACTGTTGAACCAGAACCTGAACCAGATCCTGAACCACTAGTTGTAGCTGCAGTTACTTGTGTTGTTGCTTGAGTTGTTTCACCTGAACCAGACCCTGAACCACTTCCACTACCAGATCCTGAACCACTAGTTGTAGCTGCAGTTACTTGTGTTGTTGCTTGAGTTGTTTCACCTGAACCAGATCCTGAACCACTTCCACTACCAGA
>Ga0181395_1000494_pt1 | contig 16747 bp, 15 predicted proteins | sample 18SPOviralmetaG_FD_130124 | JGI IMG/M metagenome (GOLD analysis project Ga0181395, IMG submission 130124) | Marine viral communities from the oligotrophic San Pedro Time Series (SPOT) site, San Pedro Channel, CA, USA - 18 SPOT_SRF_2010-12-16 | ecosystem: Environmental > Aquatic > Marine > Strait...
CCGTACTACCTTTGGTGAGAAAGATCCTGTTTCCGAATACAACTCTCGTCTTTGGAACAGTGGCATCCAAGCCAACAAGGATATGGTTTCACAAAAGACAAAGCGTAAGAAGAACTTTGTCTCGAACATCCTTGTGATTTCTGATCCTGCCTGTCCTGAAAATGAAGGTAAGGTTTTCTTGTTCCGTTATGGAATGAAGATTCATCAGAAGTGTGTGGATGCAATGAAGCCAGAGTTTGCGGATGAAGATCCAATCATCCCATTCGACTTCTGGCAAGGTGCAAACTTCCGATTGCGTCAACGCAAGGTCGCTGGTTATCCCAACTACGACAAGTCGGAGTTTGATTCTACTTCTGCTCTCTTCGATGGGGATGAAGAGAAGTTGAAGGGAATTTGGGGAACTCAGTATCCCCTCAGTGAGTTTGTCGATCCGACAAATTACAAATCCTATGACGAATTGAAGATTCGTTTGGAAACTGTCCTCGGTGGTTCACAACCAACTAATACCGCAGAGAATGTCTCTGTTGATGAAGAAGTGGTAACGACAGATACTACAAGTGAACCGGCTCCGCAAAAAGCGATTGAGCCTGACTCGGAAGAAGACGCATTGGCTTACTTCCAACGGTTGTCTGAACAAGAGGACTAACACTCACGGGTGTGTGATGTGTGCAAAGACCCCCGCTTCGGCGGGGGTTTTTTGTTATCCGGGTGATAACTGTCCCCAACCACCACTATAGTTTGGTTCGGGATCAACGGGTGGCGGTGTTGGTGTCAGTGAACCCTGTCCATCTTGTTGACCTCTAAGAACTGCCTCGGTTGATTTTGATTTTGCATCAGCCGCAATGGCTTCTGCTTGAATTGCACCTAGACCAGCAACAGCATCCACCAGAGCAGCCCCTTGTGAATCTCCACCACTCGCAAGACCGAGGGCCCTAGTAATATCACCAGAAAGTTGAGACAAAATATTCTCTCTTGCGGAGAATGTTTGATTGCTGTCAAATCCGTCTCTGATTGCTTTTCTGGTTTCGACAGCCTCACGTGCGTTTTCTCTTTGTGATCTTGAGGCAAGTCGTTCAGCCCTTCGCTCATCAAATTCTCTTTGAACTCTGGCGGCTTCTTTACGATCCCCAATACCGGGAATTCTTAGGAAAAGTAGTTTTATATTTGTACTAAGAGTATCAAAAAATCCATATAATCTTTCAATATCAAGAAGACCAAACGTAAAGGCTTCGAGAATACCGCCAAAGATTGAAGTCAAGAATTTTCCAAAACCACCCGGATTTTTGAAGTAATCAGATAGTCCTTGTACGACACCGAGAATAACCGTGATTGGGAAAAAGATTTTTCCTAGAAGGCTAAAGAGTGGGGTGAGAACTCTGAAGACCCCGCCAAGTAAAGTGGTGATCGGAGCAAGTTTTGATAAAAAGTTACCAATCGTTCCGAAGAATCTTAGTACCTTTGTCACTACTCCACTTACCACAAAAATTGATTTTGCAATTCGATCACCGATTCCTACGACATTTCTCAAGAATCTTACCATACTGACAGTGCCGCCTGCGATTCGGGTGATTGTTTGTCCAAGCACCCCGCTTCCTCTGGAGAAACCTAGAACTGCAATTGACAAGTTTTTGAGTGATAGGACAGATGCCCTTACAAATCCTGTAATCACCTCAAGAGATTGTGGAATTGCCACCAGACCACCAGTAATTCTTTGTAAACCGGGAGCAAATCTAAGTGCGAGTGCGGCAGGCAAAAGAATAAGTGTTTTTTCAAGAAGACCACCAAAAACTCTACCCAATGCTGTGGTCACAACCGCGTTTGATCTGGCGGACAGTGCCGAGGTTCGTTCTGCAAATCTATCGGCAAACATCTGAAGATCTGTTTTCTTTTCTTCTTCTTTGAGACGATCTTCTTCTGCATTCAGTTGAGCCTTGGCGTTTACGTTTGTGCTACTAATAAGTTTCTCAAGATTTGGCACAACGTCATCACGAATCTTCGAACGAATATCGTCGGTGTTTTCAACAACTTCTTTGATTTCATTTTCTTCAGTTTGAAGGTTTTGAATAATTTCATTGAATGGAACATCCTCACCTACAGAAACCTGCGGTGGTCCTCCACTGGGTCGTGGACCTACAAAATTTGGATCATTCGGGCTTGCCATTTATCTTCTCCTCATTTTCTCCATTTCATCTTTTTCTTTTTCAAGTTTTTCAAGAATCATGTAGAAGTATGCTGTTCTTTCCCATGGTAAAAGACTATCAATGTCTGCCAGTCCTGAATTCATCTGACTTGCAATCAAATAATTTTGTCGCATGTGACCTTCTAGTGTGTTGTGACACATGCTCACGTAAAAAAATTCTGTAGTCCTTTCACATTATATGTCGATGAGTGACCACATGACGCACAGGTGTATTTGATGTCTGCCTCCGCTGCCGGAAGACCGTCAACAAATTCAATAATTTCGGTGACGACTTTCATATTCAAAGAATCTACAAATGCTTTCTTTTCTTTGTAATCAACTTCATCAAATTTGTACACCTGATCTTTGGTGAAGACCGAATCAATAAAGTGAATTACCGCATTGATAGGATCCTTCTCTGCATTGACCAACGCATCACCCACGTTCTGCATTTTCATCGGTGAACAAATAACACCCACCTCATCGTTGACCATAATTTTCTTTTGATCAGTGTCTCCATCTTTCACCTTCACAACGACATCTTCAAGACTCACGCTGACTGGTGTTGGTTTTTCACAGGCATCACACTTGATGTGTAAGTCAATCTCTTCACCGATGGATCTGATTCTCATGTTTAGAAACAAATATTCGAAATCATTGTAAGAAATTTTATTTACATCGGGTCCATTGACAATACATTGTGAAACAACCTTTTTCATATTATTCAGAATATGACTTTGATCGGTTCCTTCCTTGAGCATCATAAACATTTTTTCTTCTCGCACAAGGAATGGGCGATATGTCACAACCTCTTTTGAAATTGGCAAGGTCAGATCATATTCTGGTGTTTTGATTGTTGGTAACATCATATCTCCTCATTATGAATTTGATTTATAAACAATACCAGCCTGAAGGCTGTTCAATTTTTCAAGCAATCTTGGCGAAAGAGTCACAGTCGCTTCTGCAAGATTGTTTGTATCATTCGCAAACTGAAGACCGGAGACTGATTTGATAATACAGTCCTTTAGTCTATAACCACTTTTTGCTGTTCCATTTTCATCTAGGGCAATAATTGTGAAATCACAGTTTGCCTGATTTCTATATGGAATTTGACCTGCACTACTAATTCCTACCGAGAGCCGAAGCCAGTCATGAAAGACAGAATGAAAACGACCATACTGATCTAAAAGAACATTGAAGGAAAAGGTGTCGGTCAGATTATAGCCGTATGGCTGACTGTACTGAAGACCACTGGATTCAATAATATCAGTGGTATAAACACCAACATCAGGAACAGTAACATTTGTAACTCTGGTTGAAAGTTCTTCTGCAAAGTCTCTAGTAAAGAATCCATTGTTTCTCATCGCACTGCGAAGTGCCGTGGATTCTGCCTCGAAGACAACATAATACTTGTCCAAACGCTGATGTCTACGCTTTGTCAGGCTCCCAAGAAATTTTTGAATGGATAGGCTCATACTTTTATTTAGGTTCCTTTCAAGAAACGAATTTTATAATCTCGATAAACTTCTGACGGGGTTGCTCCGCTGAATTGACTATTCAAAGATTTTGATGTTTTTCCAAGATATACGTCGAGCCAAAGGCTGGGAGAGATTCGAACCGCTTGAGAACTCATACGGCTTCTAAGATACTTTTTGATTGCAGGACGAACCGCTCGACCAAAATCTGTGGGATTCACTGCGTCATAGTTGTATACAACTTTATCCTCAAGTGTTATAGAAGTTTTGGCAAACAAATTTCTCAGCAAAATCGGTATGACATACTTTCTGACTTGTGGTGGCATGTAAAAAGGATTGATTGCTGTAACGTGAGTTTTATCAATATCAAAAATAATTGATGCCGGAAAGATGTGGTGGTACTTGAGTCCCCCTCCACGTTCGTAGCCCTTTGGATTACTATAACCAAAAATATAACAATAACCGGGTGTGTTGATCCCGGCTGTACTTTCCAGCAGAACATTTCGTGATCGTTGTTCTGTCATAGACAGGGTGTTTTTGAATGTCGGAAGCAAATCTCCAAAAAAATCAATCGTGGCGTTTAGTTCAGGATTATTTACCATAGATTTCCTTTTCTGTGAGAATTTTGAATTCCCACCCCTTTCTTTTACATAAAGATTCTGCCGCTGCCCATTTTGCCTGATTCACTGCGTATGTTTTTGATTCGTTCAAAAATGTCTGTGTTTTTCTTTTTCTGGGTTTAGGTGGCAGGCATTGCTTTTTTGGTTTTACCTCAATCATAATTGTTTCAATTTTATTATTTTTATTTCTCAACTCTATGATGAAGTCCGGATAATACTTGTGCCGTTGTCGGTCTACTGGAGATACATACGGAATGGCAATTTCTTCTGATGCCCATTTGAGTATGTTTGGGTTGTCATCGAAAGTCAACATGCACTTTCTTTCCCATAAAGATCTGTATGTAATCTTTGTTGGATCCCCCATATACTTCTTTGGATTCTTTGGTTTATACTTGCCACGATAAGCCATACATATATTTAGGAGCAAAACATGGCAGATGATCCGTTCACTGACGCACTACGAAATCTTTTGAACCAAGGCGATGCACCAGCCGGTGTTGAAGATTTTATTCGCAGACAACAAGAAATTCGTTCTGGTCAAGAGGCACTTGCTAACTTTGATCCGGATCCATTTGCACCACCGTTTTCTGGACCACCCGCACCCAGTCAAGTGGGTGAGTTTCTTGCACCTGTACCTGATGCACCCAGTGATGCAGATAGCGACGAGATCACCTTACAACAAATGGAAGGAGAAACCGTCATTGAAGCAAGAAAAGCAGTCGATGAGGACTCCCCTGTTGGTGAAGCCGTTGGTCAATTCGTAAATTTTGCCGGGGACGCTGCGTTATCTGCAATATCCGAAGCATCACAATCGAAGTTCAATGATAGAGGAGAAATCTTAGGAGAAGAAAATGTTATTCGTGACATGCGTTACCCGCTCAATGCCTTGGACGCTAAAGAATCAAAACTTCCTTCAGTTGTTTCCTTTGAGTTTTTCAAAAGAGACACCTCAAATCTTCAGCAAAATTCTCTTTTGAATGCCGACACTCTGAAAGCAGTAAGTTTATCATATCTTGCAGGACTCGAAAGTGTGTTCAGCGGAGATCTGTCGGATGATAAACTTAGACAAATTCTTCAAAATAACAATTCCCTTGTAGAGCAAAATTATGCCTACGGTCCTCAGTACGATGTGCAGAAACAATACACAAGAGTTTCTGGTGGATCGAACGTAAACGGAACTTTTGTTGGGCAAAATGAAATTATTAGTTCCGACGAATATGATGAACTGAAGAATCAAGCAACATTTGATCCAAATACGGGTGATGGTATTCTTCCAAATGGTGATCGAATTATTACGAATCAAATCACAACTGATAATAATACATTGGCAAGATTCAAGGATGTTCGAATCACTCGACAGAGCGAGCAATCGAAAGATAGAATTTTCATGTATGTTCCCTCAAATCTTTCTTTTGCCGATAATCTGAATTATGCCGACAAGAATCAGAACTTCTTGCGAAACGCATACGAGGCTGCCGCTGGCAACGTCTCAGCCGTCTCTCAGTCGATCAAGCAGGGATTCTTGGGATTGGCATCGGACAAGATCGGCAAACTCACAGAGGATCTGACGGGCACTGGCATCGATCTCTATAATGGTCTTCGCGGTCAACTTGGTGTGGTCGATAACGATAAAAATGAAACAATGTTTGAGGGTGTGAATAAGAAAACTTTTTCTTTCGCATTCAATTTCGCACCCACCAGTAAGCAGGAAGCCGTGATGATGCAGAATATTATTCAGGCATTTAGGTTCCACTCTCTCCCAGAACTCTCCCCAAGCACGATTCAATATATTGCACCACACGAAGTGGATGTAAAATTTTATAGATCGACACTGCTTGGCGGTGTTGATGTCAAAGACTCATTTGGTCGCGGTGCAAGAAACCGAGGACAAGAGGGTTCAGAAGATAGAGATATTTTGTATAGATCTAAAGATTTCAATACTTTTGACGAAGAAGAAGTTAGTAGGCTCAAAGAAAAGAATAAAATTACTCTTGTAGAAAATACAGAACTTCCTAAGATTGGTCGATGTCTCGTGACAGGTATTGATGTAAACTATACTCCTAACTCAAAGTCGGCGTTCTTTGTTGACGGTACTCCGGTCCAAGTCAACATGACACTTAGTCTCACCCAAGCAATCACGATGAACAAGCAATTCGTTATGAGAGGATTCTAATGTATTTCAAAAACTTTCCTGACACACTAACGGTTGTAAATGATAATATCTCACGGGTGAAAAATATCATCCGACAGGTGGCATTTTCAAGTGAATCACTAGAAAGAGATAGTAGTTTCTCTCAATATCAACTTGGCGATAGTGACACACTCGAATCACTGGCTCTGAAGGTATACGGTCAAGAAGACTTGAGTTGGATCATCATGCTCTACAATGAAGTGCTTGACCCAAGTTACGATTTGTCTGTTGATTCTGTTTCTATACAATCCTACATTGATAAAAAGTATGAAGGACAATCGCTGTTTCTCAGTGCCGTTGGATCTTCGCTTCCGTATCAAGGGGCGACATTCTCTCCCGGTGACTTGGTAATCAGAAAAATTTCTGAAGGTGAGTTGGATAAAGAAAAGTACGCATTTGTCAAATCATACAATCCAGAGTTTGGTCAACTACAACTTGAAAAGCAGGCTGGTGGTTTTGCCGTAAACGATGAGGTTTCAATTTTTTCAAACAATGTTGAACTGTCCACTGCAAATATTATTCGAGTCGTCGAGGACGGTCGCTTTGCACTTCATCACTTTGGTACTGGTCCTGCTGGTGAATACTTCAATGCACTTGGCACTCCACCAGATTCCAACGGTGACCAAACTTCTATTGGGTTTACTCAAGGTGTAGCAGACTTTGTAAAGTTTGATGATACTCTTATCGGTAAATATTTGTATCAGCCAACATCTCTTGTTCCTGCCGCTGGTGCAGCCTCGACGCTAACCGGAGATAGCAATACATGTTCATTCACCTTCGACGATAAATTCGAAGGAGTCTCTTCGTTGGTGGTCGGTGCAACAAATTCATCTCTCACCATAACGGGTCTTTCTGGAATTACAACCTCTACTATTATTTTCAAATTCAAACCTCTTGAAGTTTTTGAAACTGGATTTGGTTACACCTATGATTCTTTCCCCTCTAGTGGTGTTCAGAGTGGTACAGACACTTACTATATCGGCAACATGCGAAAAGTTATTTCAACTCTTGACTGGGCATTGTACACAAATGGTAAAAAGTTTATTCTTGCATCACAACCCACAGATGAAACTGCTCCGTCCATTGGCGATGAGCAGATCCAACCCAATGGATATATTTTTGCACCAAATTCAACAAATGAACCCAATGGAAATAGAATTTATGATTTGGCTGATGGTAACTTCCATACTGTGATCATATCTTTGACAAATGATAAAAAACTTTCCTTTATTGTTGATGGTAAGAAACTTCAATCTCCAATTGATCCTGTCTACAATGCCTCGATTTCTGGAGAATTTTTCCGTGACGGCGATCTTGTTTTCGGTAGCAACTCATCTGGAAAGTCTTTGATTGTGAGTGGCACACTGGGGAATACTGATGGAGAAACGATGGACACTCCACAAATTTCTCAGGGTGTCACTGATGAAAGTTTCAAGTTCATTGTTGATAATTTTGGTATTACTAGCGGCACATTTGACTTTGATGATATGGAAACAAAATCAGATAATTTTGTAAACGCAACTGGTATTCTTGGGGATGATTCCCTCGCCGACTTCAAGGCGAGCAATATTGAAAATTTTGAATATCCAGATCCCACAGCACTTGTATCACAAACATCACAGGTAACCCCAAGCATAGTCACAAACTCCGACTTTGAGTTTTATAAAAATGCAAAGAAATCATTTATCAAAGTTCCGCTGCCTTCGGTCGTGACTCAAATTGAACTGGAAATGAGAAAGTTGCTTGTCAATGGCTAAGAGTTCGTACGATAGAAAAGACGATGTGGTCATCAGCACGGTCTATCTGTACACTCCAGATTCAGTGATTGATTTGCTGTCCGGAAACTTTGTCAAAGAGATATTTGTTTATGAGAATTTGTTAGATACCTTTTACTCAGGTTCGATTACTTTGGTTGACACAAAGGCTATCTTTGAAGCCTTGGACATGAGTGAAAATTGTTTTATTGCGATGACTTTCAGAACCCCACTTCCAAGTGACACACCAGATGGTAGCGGGGGAGTGGTGGATCCAGATAAAACAAGTAATCCTGTAACGTATCTTTTCCGCATTGATAAAACAACAAGTAGAACCAGCCCTCCAAAGCAGGCGGGTGAGTTTATTCATCTTCACATGACAAGTCTTTCCGGATTCCTCGATGATATTTCTCTTCGAAGTAAATCCTACAAAGGAAACGCAGTTACTCTCATTCAGCAAATTGCAAGTCAAAGTTTTTATGATAAGAATGACCCTGCCAACACATCTCTAGAAACTGTAAATCTTCCGCTACCAGACTTCAATTCAATCGCAACAAAAAATTTAGGTACACAAGAAGTTTTCGATTACACCACTTCGCCGTATACTTTCTTTGAAATGAAGACCGGATCTCAGTCCGAAGAATTTACAAAATACTCTTTTCCATTCTGCAAGGCTTCTGAAAAAATCAATGAGTTTTGTGATGAACTAAGAGACACAAAAGGCAACACTGGTTTCTGCTTCTGGGAGACACGAACAGGATTCAAACTTGCGTCTAGACAATCTTTGTTTGAACAAAAACCAGTAATGACTTTAGTGAAATCTTTTGTCAACAATAGACTGTTTGATGAAAGCATCGGACCATTGCTAAACATTTACAACATGGATGATTTTGAAATCGGCGGTGCAAATAATCGCAGGCGACAAATGGCACAGGGTGGATTGCAATCTTCCATGTATGTTTATGATATCACAAAGAAAAATTGGTATCGTCGAAACTTTTCATACGAAACTGATAATGTTTATTCGTCCTCTGTCATCCCCGGAAGATTTCCCGTTGTTAGTGCTAGTTCGAGTGACCCACGTTTTATCGATGTCGTTGACGGAGTATCAAAAATTATTATGAAAGACTCTGCATCTTCTCGATTCAATACCACCTTTTTTGGTGACACACCAGACGAGGACACTTATGGTCACGAGGAAAATGCTCAATCTGCGTTGAGTCAAAGAGTCATGGAATCTGACATTTATATTGAAGTAAATATGTCAGGTAATCATTTCATCGAGGCTGGTGATACAGTTCAGTGTGTATTCCCCTCTATCGATAGAAATAAAAATATGAGTGAGGAATTGTCAACGACGTATCTCGTTAGAAATGTAAGTCACACGTTTGACTTCATCACAAAAAGTCATCGAATGAAATTAGGACTTATTCGAAACTTCAAGACAAAACCAAATGCGACAGTCTTGCTGTCACCGGAGAATTGATATGAAAGATTTTTGTTGGTTTCAAGGAGTAGTTGAGGATCGTGGTGATCCTTTGAAATTGGGTAGAGTCAGGGTTCGCTGTCTTGGCTATCATACCGAAGATAAGATGGATCTTCCGACTCAGGATCTCCCATGGGCACATCCAATCCAACCTGTAACCTCTGCTGCGATGAGCGGTATTGGCACTGCACCGATTGGTCCAGTTGAGGGTACTTGGGTATTTGGTTTCTTCCGAGATGGTGATCTTGCACAACTGCCTGTGATTCTTGGAACAATTGGTGGTGAATCATTTCTACCAAACACAGACCCAAACATTGGATTCAAAGATCCAAACAAAAATTATCCTCTCAAGGAAGGACCAAACGCTGCCGGTCTTACTGCACCCGGATCTGACACCAACTCCCTTGCCCGAGGTGAGAGTGGTCTGCCAATACAAAATCGTCAAGAAAATTTGGATCAATTTGCAAAGCATTTTGAATCAATGTTTACATTCGCCCCGGTCGCAGAACCATCGCCAAGATACGACGCACAGTATCCGTTCAATCACGTAAAGTTCACGGAGAGTGGACACGTTGAAGAATTTGATGATACTCCGGGTGCAGAACGAATCCACAGATATCATAGGTCAGGAACGTTTGAAGAGATTGGTCCTGATGGTGAAAGAGTTCTCAAAGTAGTAAATAAAAATTATAGTGTGACTCTTGGAGATAATGATGTCCACGTAAAAGGTAATGCAAATATTCAAGTCGATGGTGAATCAAGTATTATTTTGAGCGGGGCAACCAGAATCTCAGCCTTGAGTGATCTTTCGCTCAATGTTCTTGGGGACTTTGATCTGAATGCTTTGGGCAAGATAAATATTACTGGTCTTGAAACCTCGATTCGCGGGTTCCCGATCAAACTCAATAGCGATATTGATCCGGAAGACATTCCAACGTAAGGAGTTTTTATGCCTGCTTTTCAAAATGTAGAAGGTTTGTCCGAGACTGGTGAAAGGTTTATCAAAGTTCTTTTATCAAAGGATTTCAATTTCTTTCAATTCAACGAAGAGTCTGAATATTCTGTTTACTCGTCTTTTCCCAAAGGCACAACCGCACGATATCACTTTATTGAAATGATTACAGAGGGTGGTCATGGCTATGACTCGCCAATGACAAACTATCAAATTCGATCTGTACATCCTGATCTGAGTAACGATGAAATCGATTCGCTTCGAGTGTTTTATCAAAATAATAAAAACAGAAGACCCTTCAAGTTTCCATTTGAGTCAACCCGACCCTTTACTGATTCATCTTTGATTTCCGGTGTCAACGAAAATGAGAAAGACTTTGTTTTATATTTTTCAACGACACGACCCGTGATTCAATCAACAGGTGTCACCTTCGATTCTTCGTTGAACTCTGGAACCTTTGTCAAAACATCAAACGTTGTTTCTTCGATCAGAGGAGCAAACTCAACAGACATCAAATATATCAACTCAGTGGTTCCACCCGTGGCAAATGTGGGACAGTATTGGCTAAACACCTCTACGGGAAGAATCTACGTTTATATTTCAGATGGTTCAACAAATGCGTGGGTGGAGGTCTGATGTCTGGATTATCACCTGCGATTATAGGAAGTTTGGTTCGTGGCAAAAAGGGAATCGGTAGAATCTTCACTGGAGATTATTCTGTGTTGATTGAAGGAAAGCCATGTGCAACGATTGGTTCATTGGTAACGCCATATCCTGAAAAAAAGGTTGTGAGTAATATTATCACCGGAACCTATTCTGTATTGGTCGGTGGAAAGCCGTTGGCACGGGGAGAAAGTATAAACACTTTTGTAGATCCCGTAGATAATATTACGTGTGCGTTTAGTGTGGAGGTAGGACTATGAGTGCATTTTCAAGTAACACAGATTTCGTTCCGAATATCAATCAAGACTTTCTTGATCTAAGTGGTTGTAATCTTTTTGATCTTCCACTACCAGAAGAAGTTCTGGATCTTATCAACAAAGCAATTTCTGGTGAACTTTTTATAAATCCTGTTCAAGATGTTTTGAACGAGGTTGGTGGGAAGATTGGAGATGTGTTGAATGACGTAGACAATGCGATTGGTTCGGTTTTCATGAGTGACACTGGAACCATCGAGGGTACTCCTCTTCCGGGTGCAGGTGTCGATGATCTTGGACAACCAGTAACCGCTGCTGCTTTCATCACTGGAGTTGCTGATGATGTTACGAATGCTGCAAATCTTATGCAAGAGCAATCAGATATTTTGAGTGGAACCGCAATCGGTAAGGATGGGTTTGATCAAAATGGTGGTGTTTCCGACATGCCGGGAATTGCCTCAATTCAATCGCTTGCATCAGGGTTCAATCAGACAGCAAACTCCTTATCAAATACAGAAGAACTTACTGACAACTACAGTCAATTCTTTGGCAGTGTTCTTGGTCCCGGCACAGAATTGATGCAGGGTGTTGACGCTGCACTTGATGGTGATTTCAGATCAGCCTTATCACTGCTACCCAGAGATTCAAATGGAAACATTGTATTTACTGGAGCGAGTACCGAGTCACTAACAAATATTATCGAAGCGTCTGACAGTGTTCAGCAGGCATATCAATCTGTCGAAGCACTTATCAACGATGAGCGTGCTTTGGTTGTCGCGGCTACTGAATACCTTGTCAAAGCCACATTCGGGTTCTCAATCCTTTCAATGCTTGCCGATCCATGCTTTGGTGAGAAGGTAGCAAAAAAGATTTTCAACTTATAACATACATATTACTATGAGCAGATACGCAGACCTAGATTTATCACTCACACGCAATCCGATCACAGGAGATGTATCTCCGTTGACCGATGCACAGGCTGTATCTCGCTCAATTCAGAACATAATTTTGACAATTGCAGGAGAGAAAAAGTTCAATCCCACATTCGGTGGTTCACTCCGTGCAATGCTTTTTGAACAAATGGATCCATTCACAACTCTAAAGATCAAAGATGGCTTCACGAGAGCAATCGTCCAACAAGAACCTCGGGCAAATTTGATAGATCTACTGGTGTATCCAAACGTTGAAAATAATTTATATGGTATCAAAGTTCAGTTTTCTTTGTTGAATGATCCCAAACCGATCACGGTCAACTTCAAACTAGAAAGGCTCCGGTAATGTCCTCACGAAATCTAAGTGTCAACTCAGTTGACTTTGACACAATCAAAAGTAATCTAAAAACTTTCTTGTCCAACACTGACACGTTCAAGGATTATGATTTCGAAGGATCTGGTCTTTCAGTTCTTCTTGATGCACTTGCATACACCACATACTATCAGGGTGTATACAATAATTTTGTTGCAAATGAAATGTTCTTGGACACTGCAAAACAAAGATCTTCAATTGTATCCCATGCCAAGTCACTCGGGTATACTCCAACATCATACACTGCTCCGACTGCAACCGTGAATTTGAATCTTGGCTCGCTTGTCGGATACGATACAACCTTTCCATCTGGTTCCGTTTTTAGAACGACGATCAGTGGAAAGCAATACAGATTTATCAATCTTGAGTCTGCGGTGCTTGATCGCACAGCCGATGGTGTAACGACTCCACATGTTTCTAATCTTGAAATCAAAGAAGGAAGCATTCGAAACAAAACATTACTTGTTCCAAATAATGATCCATACCAACAAGTCCTGATTGATGATGACTATGTTGATACTTCCACCATAAAAGTTACTGTACAAAATTCAGTAAGCGACAGAGGAGGAATTACAAATTCATGGATTCTTGCAAATGATCCTGTTTCAATCACCGCAGGGTCCAACGCATACTGGATTGAATCTGAAGCAGATGGAAAGTATTCGGTAAACTTTGGTGATGGTGTTCTTGGGGTCACACTGGCTACGGGCAACCTTGTAAACGTAAGTTATCTTTCCACCAACGGTCCTCTTGCAAACGGTGTCGGACGATTTGATGATATCACTGGTACAAATTCTTTTGACTTTGCTACTGGAAATACTGTTGATGTTGTGAGTTTTGCGTCTGGTGGTTCGGTAAGACAAAATGCAGAAAGCATTCGGAAACTTGCACCCAAATCCTACTCCATGCAGAATCGTGCCGTGACTGTAAATGATTTCCAAACTTTGATTGAGTCAAATTTTTCAGGGTTCTCATCTGTCTTTGTATATGGAGGCGAGGACGCAAGCCCACCTCAATATGGCAGTGTTATTATTTCTTTCAAGCCAACAACCAATACAACAATGTCAACTGAATTCAAAAATTCTGTTGTAAACTTTTTGAAAGACAGATGCCCGGTCACAATTACTCCCGTTATTATTGATCCTATTCTCACATACTTGAGATTTGATACTTCAGTAATTTATGATCCGAGTCAGACTGCCTTGAACAGCAATGCAATCAAGACTTTTGTACAAAATAATCTTCAGTCGTATGTTCTTGATAATACAGATGACTATGATACTTTGTTCTCAACTTCTCTGCTTGCAAAAAATACAATTGACGGTGAGCCTTCTATTGTTTCGGTATCGAGCAAGGTGAGCATGGAAGTGTTTGTCACTCCAATCGAAGTTAGCACAGACTATACAGTAAAATATCCTAGTCCGATCTTCCACCCACACGATGGTCATCAAAGTGTCGTTTCAAGTGAAACTTTCCAATATCTCGATGGTGAAAATTTTGTAAATGCTCAAATCAAGGATGACGGTAGTGGAAAAATTACTTTGTTCAATGCAGATACACCTTCAACAATAATCGCCGATGACTTTGGTGTGGTTGACTATGCCGCTGGAGAAATCAAATTCAACTTGGCTCGACTCGCGGCAGTTGAAAATAGAATAAACTTTGGCGTTCGAGCGGTGCTTGACGGTAATGTGATTCAGTCTTCTCAAGATAATGTTATTGTTTTCAATACAGGAGATGTATCTGCAAACCTTGTCAGTGTATCCACAAGCACTGATGCTGGGGTAGCACAAGCGTCCTCTGAAGGAACAACAACCACAACGACAACCACCACCTCATCAGCCTCTACGTCCTCTGGCTCTGCCTCTGGCTCAGGTAACGGCGGAGGTTATTGATGGCATCGAGTAGTCTCGAAAATGCTGGTATGCTTCTTGGTCTTGTTCAGCCACCCCCGACTCAAACAAGCACCGACTTTGCAAATATTACCCCCTCTGTTGATGAGCGATTTTCAACTTTGGTCGAGACTATTCTTCCGTCATTTGTTTCTGAAAAATATCCACTGTTCGTTGACTTTATAAAAGCCTACTACGAATGGTCTGAGGAATACGGTAACCCAAGAGCAGAAGCAGTTCGAATCAACACATACAAAGACATCGACACCACCGTTGATGAATTTGTTCAATATTTCAAGTCCGAGTATTTGTTTGGATTTGATTCCACCGTATCTGAAGTCGAAGATGAAAAATTAGTAAAGAATATTCGAGATCTTTATCAAGAAAAAGGTAATACAAGATCTATCGAACTTCTGATGCGTCTGGTATTCAATAGTGAAGTAGAGATCGAAGTTCCAAAAGATCTTGTTTTCAAATTATCTGATTCGGATTCAAAATCATCGAGAGTAATCAAGACCACCCGAGTCAACTCCAACGCTGATTTTGAGAGTATTGTCGGTGGTAAAATTTTGCAACGAGTGACAACACAATACTCAAGCGAAGTTGCATCTGCTCTTATTGAAGATATTGATCTTTCGAGAGACGACGGTATTCAATTCGCAACAATCAAGGTCAGAGATGTTAGTGGATTTTTTACACCAAATAAAAATGTAGAGTTTGTAAAAGGTTCAACACTTTTATATGAAACCTGTCTCCCACAAATTTCAATAATTGACATCGGCAAAACTGGAGAAAACTTTGCTGTAAATGAAGAAATAAAGATTGAAGACAGTTCAAATAGACTTGTAGGATCTTCGTTTATTCAGTCGGTGGGAGTGAGTGGTGATATTGAATCAATTTCTCCAGTAGACTCAAGATCAATTCTGGTCGGCAGAGAAACGTACACCGTAAGCGTAATATCTGCAAACGGTAGTGGGGCTTCGCTCGATGTTCTTGCCAACGTTGCTGTTTCACAAGAGAGAAAAGATTTCTTGTCAGACCGATCCCTGATGTCCTCCTTGTCACGAGTTCAGGATAATGACAAATATCAATCATACTCCTATCTTGTGCGAGCGGAAAAGCAACTTTCTGATTATGCAAGTATTGTAAAGAAAGTTTTACATCCTGCTGGTACAAAACTTTTTGCAGAACAACTTCATAAATTTGAAATGTCATCAACGACGTATGATCTTAGTGTTCCCCAGACTTCCAAAGGCACGATTGTTACCATCAACTTGCAACCGGGAATCGGAACATACAGAAGAGGCGATACAGTCAATCTCAAGAATAGAGCCGGTGCTGCCTCTGCAACCCTTGAAGTTATTGCGTTTACTCCGAGTGAAGTCTCGCTACCTGTTCCCTTTACACAGGGTACTATTACTGCAAGATTGACCACCGGAGTAACAACTGCGGCAACATCTCTTGTTGGTGTTAGTGGTGATTTTGTATGCGGGCTATCTTTCGGTTCAAGTTACACATCAATTACCACCAGCACCCAAACAATTGATGCAAAAATTGGCAACTACACACCCATGTTCTTTTCAATGACTGCTGACTACAGAGGTGAAACATACGGAACTACATTTGCTGATTACTATCCAACTGGTTTCAATGGATTGACTGCTGCAACTCTTGGGTTGTTTGCAAGTGGAAATGCAGTGACTCACGATCCAATTACATCAGGATTTACAATTGGTGCGATGGGTGGTCCCTCTGCCGGTACACAAAACCCAGAGGCGTATGGTGTCACCTTCAGTGTAAACGCCGGAGTTACGCTTGCGGGATACACGGTTGAGAACATTGATCAACTTGTAATGGTTTCAGGCACTGACTCGGAAACTTCTAAGTTCTGGACAATCTACAAGCATCCCAAAAATCTTGTATCAAGCATCACATCAGATGTCAAGTCTCTGAGAAGAATCAAATTTGCTCTTGAG
>Ga0181395_1000496_pt1 | contig 16726 bp, 22 predicted proteins | sample 18SPOviralmetaG_FD_130124 | JGI IMG/M metagenome (GOLD analysis project Ga0181395, IMG submission 130124) | Marine viral communities from the oligotrophic San Pedro Time Series (SPOT) site, San Pedro Channel, CA, USA - 18 SPOT_SRF_2010-12-16 | ecosystem: Environmental > Aquatic > Marine > Strait...
ACTTCTAATCCAGCTTGTAATGCCGCTACACCAGTACCAACCCTAAGACCAGAACGAACAATACCATAAGTTGGTCCACCAAAAGGTAAAGCAACAAGATTAATAGGATCAAACAAACCAGCAGTAAATTGATTGAATAATGACGCATTAGCTAACTTTGACCTCACTCTTCTCATACCATCAATCTGAGCAATCAAATCATTCATGTGGTTCTGATTCTTTGCATGAATCAAATCATCTCTAAACTCCATATACTCATCAGGTATATTCTCCATAGGAATATAGTCACCTTGCTCTGTATCGTTATATGTTTGTCGATTGTAGTAAGCATTAATCATTGGTGCATAGTTATATTGTAGAGTAGCCGCCAATGTATCTGTCCAACTCGTTGACGTTGGAATGTCGCTATATAGTTTCTGATTGTATTGAGGTGCAGAAGAAGAAAGTATTGTGTTCTTTGTATAGATCATTAGTTGTACGTTCTCATTCCTTTAGCTCTATCGTAAGCTAAAAAATCACTAGCTAATATTTCTGGATAAAGAAGTTGTTTACCTACTTCAGCTTCAGCATCAAAATATATTGCTGGCACTAACTCACCATCATCATTAAGAAAATGTGGTCTAAATATTGTCTGAGCAAGATCAGGTTCACCAGTTACTGTCATTGATGTATAAGGATCAGGAACAAGCCATACTTTATATCCTTTATCACTTTCAGCAGTCATTGGTTTTGCAACAGAGAATAATGTAGACATAAGACCTTTGCTTGTAGTCATAGAACCTCTATTAGATCCAAATAAACTAAACACTCCATTTGATTCAGAATGAATAAGAGTATCAGCCCACTCTGCAAACGCATCAGCTTTATCTCCAAAAAGTCGTAATGGTGAATATGGTGTAAGAATATCTTTGGGATTGTCAGTTGCTATCACTCCATTCACATCAAGAACAATATCATTACCACTTGCAAAAGATGTTTTCTTTACATTCTCGACAAAATCTCTAAATGATTCTTTTTGATTTGTTGCAAATGATAATACACCCCATTCATCAACAGATTCTTTTAACATATTGTATAGTGGGTTATTTGTACCACCAGCAACATCAGCTAATATTCTTCTTCCATGCTCAATAGGATTCTGATTAGGTTGGAGATCAAATTTCATTCTAAGATAATTCATAACATCATCTCTTTTGCTTGGATCATTTCTCATTTCAACTGCTTTAGCAAATAATGACACAGTTCTATCTGAACCAAATGCTTGTGTTGATCGCATAAATGATGCAAAAAAGTTTGCTTCTTCATCTAATCCATGACCTCTTTTAAATAAATTTAATCGAGTTGTATTCATCATTAAACTGCCAGAATCGGCAATGGTCTTCTTTCTGCCATTTGGTAATGTTATTTCTTGTGTATTTTCAGGTAACATATTTTTTGCACTTACTGGTCTTAAAACATTTGCTTTAATAAAGTTAAGAACATATTGACCCTCTTGTGCAGAAACTGCTCCATTCTCCATACCTTTCATAAACTGCACTAAAGATTCAGGAAGAATATTATTATTTACAAAATAATTATTTAAGTCCTGATAAAACTTATAATTTTTTCCGTTTGGTGTCATAAACTCAGGATCAGAAAAAGCAAATCTCATATCACCTTTTTGTCTTAATTCTTGACCATAAGTTGAATCCGCAAAAAATGCTCCTTCGTGATATTCTCTTTCAGCTTTACTTGATGTTGTAAAAGAAGAACGTATTTTTATATTATACTCAGCTTGAAGTTTTTGTTGTGCCGCAGATACTGTTGTACCAGAAACATAATTAGCTTGCTCTTTAACTTCATTAACAATTTGACCACGAATTTTACTACTTAACTTTACTTGCTTATCACCACCCCACGCTTCCATTGGCTCAGTTGGATCACCTTTAAAATTACCAAATGATTCTAATAGTTTTTGTTCTGGTTGCGAAAGACTTATACCTTTATCTATGAATGGTTGAAAGTTTCTTGAACCATCTTGTTTTACTGGCATATCTACATATTCAGCAACAGCTAACAACTTTGCTTTATCTCTACCAAATGTAGATACAATCATAGTACCAACTTGATCTTTATAGGCTTCTCTTAAAGATGCTTCTATTGTATTTGCTTCATCAGATTCAAGAACAGACTTGGTTGCAACAAGACCTGGAATATTTTGTGGTTGCTCAAAATTAGAAATCTTTTGCAGTTCTTCTAAATATAAAGATGTAGTTGATTCTAAATCTTGACCAGCAATAGATGATACAAAACTTGTATAAGCATTGTTATCACCCATAACATCATAGCTTGTTATAACTTGGTCTTTTTCTTGAAGAATATTTGTTAGCGTAGCATTTCGAGCATCTTGTTCTTCAGCAACTTTTCTACTTTGTTCTGCTCTAAAAACTCTATTGTTATCTTCTTGTAAACCTACTAAACGTCTTTTAAGTTCTAATCCTTGTCCAGTTTTTGTAATTTGTTTATAAAGTAACTTTGCTTCATCTTTATAATTTTCAAACTGCTCTGGAAACTCAAACCTACCAGCACCAACTTGATCTATAAACAATGCACCATTCAAACCATCTTTATCTGTGCGTGTTACCTTTTCAAAAATATTTTGCATACGAGAAAGTGCATAATTTGATTTAAGAGAATTAATAACTTGTTTTGGTGTTTGCTTAAATGATCCTAAATTTCTTGATGTAACTATTTGTTCACTTAGAGATCCAACATACTCTTCAATCTTTGACATAAAATCTTTTGAATTTACACCACCACCGATTCCAATAGATTCAACATCTTGATTAAATTCATTCAAAGCATTTGCTAAATCTGCACCAGCTAAACGTCTTTGATTCTTTATAGCTTGCTCAAGAATAACAGCTTGTGTTCTACCTATCCATTCAGTAGCACCACTTTCAATAAGATTAGAATACTTACCACTATAAGGTTTCTTCATCTCAGAAACAAAACGTGACATTTCTTCTTTATACTTTGTTGGACTAAATGGATACTTTGCCGCTAATCGTTGCGAGGTTTCTTTGTATTCATTAGTTGCTAAACGAGCAAATCTCTCATCAATACCTTTCTTAATAAGATCTTGAGCATACGTTCCATATCCTTGAGATGGTAAGGCTTCTTGCAAATCAATTACTTTTGGTCTGCCAGTATTTGGATCTATACCATAAATTGCATTATCAGGAGCTTCATCAATAAACTTTTGTGCAGACTTTGCAGCTTGATCTGCCGCTTCTCTAAACATTCTGTTTGTAACTTGGTCAGCTAATTGTGAAACTCGACCAAGATCATTTGCCACAGACATATCTGCTCGATTGATTCCTATCTGTGTGTTTTGAAATTGTCTTCTTTGTTTAACTACACTTACCATAAATTAACCTTTTAAGTTGGATTTCTATATTTATAAACATCCATGCCAGTACTAAGCAATGTTGTAGCACCATTAAGGTAGCCCATTCTTTCAGCAGATCTACCAGCTCTTCTTGCACTTGCCGCTTGCAAACGTAACTGTTCTCCTCGATATAAACCTTGTGTATCAATACGTCTTGCATCATCTGATGCTATAAGTTTTTCATTTTCTCTAAATGCTCGCAATGATCTGTCATCATCTCTATTCATAAATGCAAACAATGATTCATTTATATCTTCAGCATTATCAAATTCTGCTATGCGATCATTATGCTTTTGCATAGTATTAATGATTGTTTGTTGTCGTTCTTGTTCTATCTGTCGAGCTTCAGCTTCTTTCTGAGCTTTAGCTTCCTTGCCTTGAGCTATTGCCGCACTTGCACTTAATACTGAACTTGCTATTGCTAACGCTTCAAAAAACATTAAAAAGTTACCTCCGCTATTAATGAATTTACTTGTAAGGCAAGAGGTGCAGATTGACTAATTGTTACTTGTGGATCTTTGCTATATCCCAACAACCTGAACTCTCTCTTACCTGTAACTGGTGTTCTGTCCTGACTTAAATCATCTGTGACTTGACGTATAATTAAATTTTTAGAATTTACCGAACATGATAATGTTGCATTTAAATCAACAATAACTTTATTCAAACTTCTTGGCTCTCCAGTTAATGCACCACTTTGTCCAACTGTGTCTATTGGGTTGGTTGTGAGTGTAACATCAAACTTAAATCCTATCTCTGCTTTTTGGAGAGAGTTATCCACAGCTGATACATCAATGTTACCACTCCCCACAGTGAACTGACCAAGATAGTGAGTACCACTAACCACATCAAGGACTGCACCATTGGCAAAGTCGGAGCTGACGCTGAATACTCCGCTACTGCCAAAATATGTTTTAGCCATATCAGTATTAAAATTACTATCAAACTCGCAGAGAATATATTTATTTGTACCATCCCCTTTATCATACTTAACTACAGCATACACTCTTGTATCTACTGTGCAAATGGAATGGAATGATCCCTGACTTGTAAACTGAGTCCAACCATATCGCTGTTCACCTCTATTTGAATTAAAGACACCAAGCGTTCCATCTCCATCAACAAGAAAATAATAACTCTCTGCTCGATCTATACCACCAGCTAACGTGCTGGCTTGTATTGGTGTATTAATAAGATGAGAAGCTAATGATGAAATAGGTTGACCAGTATATGCTTGCTGACCATCATCAAACAACATTTCTCTAACTATCTTACCTGAACTCTGCACATAAACAGTAGCACCATCAAACACAAAAGGTTTTACAAAAGATGCACCAAATGGTGTTTGTCTTTTTATTGTAGCATTTGTAGGGGTGGTAGGCTTCTCAACAAAAGCTGGAATAATAAATTCATCAGTAGATGTAAATGCTTGCAGATCTCTATTTGATACAAGATGACGAATAGTATTCACTTCACCTATAGCAACAGTTATGTCTATTGAATCATTGTCTGCCGCTTTACCAATATCAAAATTAAAAAACTCATTTGACTTACTAGCCCACAATCCATCAGGTTGAGAAATGGTTCCACCATACCATAATCTATTTTGATGAAAGGTAACAGCACCTGGAAATCCTCTTAGTGCTGAGTAAGATTGTTCTGACCAGTTTGTAGCTGGAGCATGAGTTTCTAAAAATGGTGTGCCACCACCAGCCGCTGAATCATTTGCATTACCGCCAGCATTGAATGTAAATGTATTATCATCAATTACTTCAGCAACAGTTCTTGAACCATTTAAGTTACTTGCCGTAATCCCACCAACACTATTTGCACTCGATATTACAAAAGCATCACTTGCAGAAAATCCATGATTAGCCAAAGTAACAGTTACAGTTGCTACACCATTATCAGTTCTCATTGAATCAATAGTTAATCTTTTCTTGAGTGCCGCTAACGCATTACCAGTTGCTTGTGTTGTTGATTGTACTGATGTGATTTCTATTTCTTGATCGTGATACTTAATAGTAATACCAACGTGTTTTGAATCAGGAAAGTTTCCACCAGATGCTGAACCAGTAGTGTCCCAATAAGCAGAACTTGTAGTAAGAGTAATGCCAGTTCCTGAAGATGCAGAAGGATCAAGAGTAACACCAAGATCTTGAAACTGAAAGTATGGTTGATAAATCTTTGCACCAGCAGATTGTGTATCAAAAGTTTTTGTTTCTACTTGGAATGATGTAAGACCAGTTCTTACTAATTTTCTTACCATAAATGTTTGGTGAGCAATAAACATAACATCACCAGATTGTGCATATGTAACTTCATGTATATTTTGATTTGTAAAAGGAAGAGCCGCACTACTTGCATCTTGGGTAATTGTTGTTGCTAGTGTGACATTATTAGAAGTATCAATACTAAATACTCTTATCTTTAGATGCTCCAAAGAAACAATATATCTTTCATCATCAGAAAATATAAATGGAACTAATCTATGTTGCTGAATACTATCAGTTGCAAAATTAGTTACTGCTAATCTAGTAGAATCTGTTGTAGTAACTTGAGTATTTCTTCCCTCAAAAACATCATCTCTTACTACAGTTACAACTGCCGCTGATGGATTGGCTACAGTAAATCCTGATATAGCATTTATTGCAGTAAATAAATTATCAGCTACTGTATTGTTACCTTCATTCGATCTTACAAAATGTTTATTGCCAACAGATGCACTAGGACTATCTCCACCAGCAGTTTCAAACTCAACTGTTATGATAGTGCCATCACTTTTCTTAAATGTTATTTGTGTACCAACAGCAATATTGGCGTAATCAGATACTGTAATAGTAAAACTTGCGTTCTCAACTGTAGTATCAAACTCATATATCTTAGAAAGACCAGCTCTTTTTATTACACCACCCTCTGCTCTTAAAAAAAAGTTCTCAATCTTTTGAGCTGAGTTATTATAAACCTTAGTATCTGTTCTTGATATGAGACTAGGACTTATTTCTCCAAACTGAAAGTTAGTTAGAGGAACCTTTGCTTTTCGCATTAACTCCTCCTTTCAGCAATAAATCTTGTCGAAACTAGCTTTCGTGTTGTTTGTTGTTGTGAATCTACGCTTCTTGCTTTCATCATTGCTCTTTCAGCCAAAGCAGACATTTGTGTTAGCATTGTAGCATCTCTTGCAATAGATGATGCAAAGGCAACAGATAAGGCATATTGAAGAGCAACAGTAAAATAAGCTGGGAAGTTTTCTTCTGTTTGTCGAAATGTATAATCAGCTATAACTGTATCAGCAGTATTAGTATCAGCATAAACCATGTCACCATATATCTGATACTCAACTAAGTTATCATTAACAGTAATAGCATGAACAATAAGATTATTATTTGGTAACTGATACGCAAGATCATATCTACCAGTTGGTGCATCAGTTAATCTATTTAAAACTTTTTGATCTGTAGCAAATCGCCATCTACAGTTTTGAAGTGCAGAACGGCAGATGTCCTCATAAAGATTTGAAGCCACCAAAGATTCTGTTGAACCATCTGTAAAAGATGTTATCGGATCAGCTCCGATCAGAATCAATGCTCGACTACAAATATCAATCGAACTATCTGCCGCTGTGCTAGACATATTTAGTCGCCATCTGTTTCTACAATAACTGTACCATCAGATACATCTACTACAGAACCTGTGTTTGATAGGACATTTACCCAATGGGTTGTTGGAGCATTGGTATCTGAAACACAGATAACATCACGAACACTTAACATATTTGCCGCATCATTAAAATAACCAGAGCTATTTACAGTTGCGATTGTGTCCGATGTCGAGTAGTTCCAAAGTTTTGGACCAACTCCATTCATAGACCAAAGGGTCAAATTAGAAGCACTATAAGCCATATTAATATCCCCTATGAGTTGTTATCTAAGAGTTCATAGACACCATTGTTATCAATAACAACAGCACCCATAGACATCATAGATGTTGCAAGATGTGACGCTCTTTCAGGAACATAGTTTACTTCCGTCTGAACATCAGAGTTTACACCAAGACCAACTGCTGTTGTATGATATGCCATGTTCTTTCCAGCTGTAATAGCCGCAGTTGAAAAGATCTTGAATCCAAGAAATTCTTTCATAGTCATACCACCAGCGAATGGTAGGTTTTGCTCACCAACAAAATCAGATGATGCAAATTCTGTTATATTAAACAGATCCGCATATCCCTTTGGGTGCATAGCAATATACCGACCACCATCTTCAGGAATGTTTGCAGTACCAAAAGTCTCAAACACAGAAAGCAAATCAGCTTTTTCAACAGCTGAACTTGTATCATGTATTTGAGTTGAGTTAGCACCACTATCCATTGCTGTGTATAAGATAGTATCTGTTTCTCTACCCAAAGCCGCCGCCGCAGAAGTTGCAACAGCTTGTCTTTCGTTGATATTTGTTTTTAGCTCATCCAACTTGTCGATGTAATCAGCGGCATATTTGTCGCTCATCGTTGCTTCAACAGTTGTGTGTGCTAGTTCCATCGGTGTAATCAAGCCATTTCTTGACTTGGTTGTTGCCGATCCAGTTCCAATCTTCTGAAAACGAACTGTGCTTCCAGTTACATTGTTTGCCTGACGTACGGTATTTCGTAGCTTCGATCCCATACGTTGATAAGCAAGATGCACTTCAGATTCGAACTGTTTGATAAAGGCAGTATCTATTGTATTTGCCATTATTCAGCTCCTTAAAGTTAAAGTTACAATTTACGTTTCAGATTGTCCTTTGCATTTTTCATAAAAGTTATCCATATAGGGCTTCTCTAATGCAGTACGGGTCTTTCACTTAACTTACTATTACACTCAATTCTCTGAGGATTGCAATAAAAAAGTCTACAAAACTCATGTTCATCCACAAAATATTGTTGTTTTTCTATAGTAAACCCTATCCATTGTAGCCATTTGATAGTTTTCTCATGGTCTACTGGTACATAATTTTCTACAAAATCATACTCACAAGATAGAAATCTAAGGATTAATTTACTGTATTTATAAAAAGATTTAGAGATATGGTCTATATCATCTGTTCCAAGAAACCATATCTTACCACGATAATTGTAATCATCTAATGGTGTAACACCACACATGGCAACTGGTTTTTGTTTGTGTGTGATAGTAAAACCCTTTGAACCATCTTCTACAAAAGGAACATGAAGAGCTACTTTGGGTGTAACCCCAACCAATGCACACTCTCTGATATCAGGTAAACGCATATTATTGACAACAACATCAACATCAGAAATAACACATGGTCGAAACTCAAGATTACCTCTTTTGATGTAGGTCAATACTTTATCGGTTTCTTTACTTTTTTCTTAGCCATTTGGATAAATCTTTCTAAATCCTTCATCTACTTTACGCACAAAATCCATATCTTTATTATGACCATAATATCGAGGATCTTGCATCATTTCTTTTAGTTTTGTTTCGTTCATGACTTGTACTGGTTGTGTTCCATCTAAGAATGGTGTTTGTTGCATCTGTGACATTAACAACTCAACTACTTGTATACCATCTGATGTAGAGCAAAGGTCATCTATTGTTTCTCTTAATGGATTATCTTGAGGTACAATCTGATCTACAAATAATCCAACTGCTTCTATTCTTTCTTCTGCATGATCTCCTAACTCAGCAATCTCTGCATCTGCATCATAACCAGCACCCATTTGATCGCCAAACATCTCAATGCCTTTTTCAAAATCATCCTGACCCATACCAGTATTGTAACAATGGTCAGCCCACCAATCGAGCATAGGATTATCTTGTGCTAGTTCTGGATCAAGTGATTCAGGTAGTAAATAATCACCAGCACTTTCAGGTCTATCAGCATAGGCTTCGCTTTCAATCTCAGCTAATACTTCACCTCTAATAGTATCTTTGCTTTGACCTATCTTTGATTCAAGATTGTGATAAGAGTTTGCAAAGTCTTCTGCACTTTTAAATTTTTCAGGCAACCACTCAGGTCTTTCACCCATAGAGTTTACTGGTTGTTCTTCGCTCGATGTTTCATGTGAAACATTTTCTTGTGATTGTTCTTCCATTATGAACCTTTCTTTACTTTATGACCATGTTGAATACGTCTTTCAATCAATCCAACTATATATCGCTGACCTTCTGCATGACGTAATGTATCGTTAGTTACAGCTGATCCATGCACAGCTTCGATAGTAATACTTCGTAAATACTGCAATATAGCTTGACCAGTTGGTTGAGAGAATAGGTGTGTGAAGTTCAGAGATACTTCTTCTTCTAAATTTTTATTTCTTGGGAATCCATCTAATCCAGTAACTGCTGGATTATTAGTTAGTTTGTTCATTCGGCATCTGTCCTTGTTGTTGCATTTGCATTTGTTGTTGTTGCATCTGTTGAGCCATTCTAATTATCTCTTTTCTCTCCTCTAAATCTCTTACAAGATTATCAGGAACACCAAACTTCTTTGCTAAATATGTAGCTGTTTCTTCTGAGTTAATCAGAATATTTGTAAGCTCTTGACCAAAACGAGCTTGTGTAAGTTCTAAAAATCTTGAAACACTACTTATATCAGCGTTAGCTTGTGCTTGTGATAGTGGTGAAGTCGAGCGAACTTTAACTTGTCTTCCATTAAGTGTTGGTATTTTTATTCTGTTTTGTTTCTTTAGAATATGAACAACTCTTTGTAAGACTGGTTGTACCAGCTCTGCTTGCAATCTTCCAAAAGCAGATCCAATACGACGGCTCAAGTCAGCCATTCTTTCTGCGATTTCCGTAGCTGTTGCTGGTGTTCTGTCAGGATTACCAAGCATATCATTATACAATGCTCTCTTAATATTCAATCGCATATCAGATAGAATTAAATTGGCTACATCAAATGATCCAGCCGCTTGTACTGGTTGTAACCCAGCAGAGTTTGGTGCTTTGGGTATTACAGTTCCAGGCACTAGATTAATTGTATCAGGATTAATTACACCATCATCATCCATTTGATACACACCAGATATTGCCATCTGTGCGTTTTCTAAAACAAGTTCTATTGTCAGGTTGGTAGTTTTAATCGCACTCAATGCGTTGACAAGTGGACCTCGCCCATAGACCGCACCGGGATCTTTACTCCAACGAAAACATATAAATGGATTACTACCAGTTCCTTTGAATTGTTCTTTCTTAATTACACACTTAGTTGTTGTTTCGAATACAAAACATAAATACGCATCTTCATTTATCTTTGAGTAATCTCTACACACAACTTCAAGAACCTTTGCTTCTGCATCAGGATTTGTTTTGATTGCATTTACTAACTTTGGCATTTGTTCCATATCTCTATACACGATTGGAATATGACCAAAGGGCATATCTCTTTCTCTAAATACATGATCGACCATATCATCTGGGCCAACATCGAGAACAACATGAGGTAAAGGAAGAGCAGTAAACTTAACTGGATTTATAGCATCACCTTCTGCAACATGAAGAACACCAGTACCTACTGCTAAATCCATAAATGATTCATGAACTTCTTGAGCAAAGTTTGAGTTCTGTATTACTTCAAAAACATATTCAGTTACTTCTTCAAGATCATTATTAACCGCATCTCTACTTTCTTTTGGAACTTCACTACCTGAAGTAAAGTCAGCCCATCGTGCAAAGTTCGGAACTAATCCTGATTGCAATCTTGACGCAAACTCTTGTACTCCAACAACAGCTGTCTCATCAAATATTCTTTCATCTCTTCTTTCACCTCTTGCGGTAGAGTAGAAAGTTTCACGCATAGGCAAAGCATACTCATAACATTCATTAAATAAAGGTTCCCATCGTTGTCGTATTGATTTTGCTTTTTCGTATTTCTTCATATAAGCCGAAAGGAGCTTATCATTATCTTTCATGTCGATTGAATTAGGAGAATGAACCATACTCTATTATCCAAACATAAGTGGATTTCGGTAGCCTATACCACCTTTGCCACTTGTATATAAAGCTCTTCTTCCTCTTCTACCTCTAGTAACTGGCGTTCCAGCTTTTGCACCCATCTCATAAGTAAGTTGTGTTTTAACTGGCGTATCTGAAGTAACTTCTTTTTCAAGAGCTTCTTGCCTACGATCTACTTTTTTCTGAGTTTCTTCTTTTTTTTGTTCTTTTTGCTCTTGAGTAACAGTATCACTTACTGGTTCAGGTCGAGAACTTCCACCACCAAAACACATATCATTCTCCTACAATCTATTCCAAAAACTGGTCTTGTTCCTATTATTAGGCGATCTTGAAAAAATATCAAAGCCTTTTCTTGCGTTGAACGCTTTTACTGGCTTTTGTCCATTCATTAGAGTTCTACCCTCACCAGCTCCTAACATCAAGTATTGAAGAGCATCATGTATATGTGAGTACATATTCTTATCAGGTTTATCATCATATCGTTCTCCTGATACTTGCATACGTCTATAGCAATACCCACCTTGAAAACCTTTGATGAGTTGAGGACATCTTCTGTCAACAAGAAACGCTGGCTTACCATCTGCTAACTTATTTAATTGTGCAGAAACAGATTCTAATCGTAGATCAACACTATTACTTGGAGCTGGTACAGCTTTTAATCCAGCACCTCTTAGTATTTGGAATGGTGTGGATTCATCTGTCTGCGCTCTAAAATCACCAGCGGGATCTCCATAAATGTAAACATCAAGACCATTGAATCGAGAACTTATCTCTTGTCGTAATAGTTCTGCAAATCTAACTATACCCATATCAATAGCTACTATCTCTGATTGTACTAACCATCTACCTCGAACTTTCTGTGCAAATACAGCAGAGGGTGTAAGTCCAAAGTCAATACCAATATACAAAGGAACACCTACAGCAATAGGTATTTCTTCTTGAGCAATATGCGTTTCACCGAGAAACTCAGGATATACTGGTTTACCTTCTTGAATTAATCCAAGTCTGTTCATAACATACACATCTATCCAACTCTTAGTCTTACCTCGTATTAAGTTTGGATAGTAAGTCTCCAATATATTTATAGCGTTCTCTGCTTTCTTATTCATGTCATAACCAGATACATCACCCTTATCATCTAGCTTTTCTTGCATTGCCGCTGGTTGTGTAAAGAAAGACCAGTTATCAGGTTTCACCAACATAGTGGCTTGCTCTCTAGGAATGTGATCTGGAATCGGAACTTCACCAGCCATGATAGGCCACCAATGATCTTCTTCTGGTGCGTTAGTATCACAGATAACACCAGACCAACTTGGTCCACCATCTCGCATACTTGGAAATCTACCCACACGCATCGTACACGCATCAATAATACTTTTCGGAATCTCTCTTGCTTCGTTTACCCACACACCAGTAAGTTCAAGAGAAAGAAGTTTCTTTACATCTTCAGGTCTGTCGAGTGCTAGAAACAAAACTTCCAGATCGACATCCCCTTTTTTTATGTGGTGAGTATAAGGTACACTCCAATGAAAGTTACCCCAATCATCTTCAGGAAACCAATCAAGCCAAGTCTTTATAGTTGTTGTTCGGAGTTGTGGGTTAGTTTTTCTTATAACAGCCCATCGAGATCTACGAACCTTATCTTTATTCGGCTTCTGCTCTAATGCTCTTCTGAATACTTCAACACAACAACCAACAGATTTGCCAGAACCAACTGGCCCTCTGATACCACGAAAAAAATTTGAATCCTTCATAAACTCTTTTAGAGTTTCACCATCAGGCTTATACTTAAAATCTATCAACGCAAACCTTTTTGTACTCCAGTACGAATCATAATCTCTGCTACCTCTGGACCAATATTCTCAATAACATTATCGAGCATTGAGTTTGTAACAAAAGACTTCGTATGTTTTTCATCAAAGTATTGGAAGTGTATTTCTTTTACCAATCGTCTTAATAGCCTACGCTCTTCAGGTTTAAGTGCATTGATAAAGCTCATGCAAATCTCCTATAGAGTGCTGTCTTTTTTGCTATTTGTTTTGGTTGAGAAGAAAACTGTTTCCCTTTCTTCTTTGCTTTTCTTTTCTCTGCTGTGGTTTTTGCGTACTCTGCTGATGACAGAGCTTGTATTGCTTTCTTTGGTAGATACCTTTCCCCAGTCTCTGAAGACTTCTTGCCACTTTTCGTTTGCCAATCTTGTTCCCCCCAAGCCTTAAGACTTCTTTGTGATCTCTTCATTAGGTATACCCACCACCTCTTGATTTATAGGTCTTGGCTAGTAACTGTGCTTTTCGTGCTGACCACTTACCAGCCGCTGTACCCTGAACTGCTCGGTTCTTGATTGAGGTGAATAAAGCCTTACGCATTTTTGGTTTGGTATAATTACCAGCCGCATTAACTGCCATTCATCTTAACCTTATCGTAAAGAGGTTTCTTCTTCTTTCTCTTTCTTAACTTATCAAAATCAGCTTTCTCAATCTTCTTAGGATTGCCAGCTTGTGACGCAATCATTGATTGTCCTTGACTATATCCAGGCATTACTTCTTCCTTTTCATTCTGAGATAAGCGGCAAGAGTTGCCTTCTCGATCTTACCTTGTTTCTTTGCGTTCTTTACTTCATCCATAGTAACAGCGGCATACATCTTACCAGAACCTTTTGGATATTCAAACTTAGCAACACCTTTTGATTTTGCTTGTCTAAATGCTTCTTTGAATGTAGAAGGTTCTTTTGATACAGCTTGAGCTTTTCCACCTTCACCTCTTGGTGCAAACTTATCTACACCTTGAGCCTTGCCTCCAGCTCCTTTCGGTGCAAACTTATCTCCTTTAGCCTTGCCACCAGATCCCATAGGAGCAAACTTATCTTTACCAGTTGCTTTACCACCAGCACCCTTTGGAGCAAACTTGTCTTCACCAGTCTTTCTTCTTGATGGTGGAGGAGCATTTTTATCCATGAACTTAGAAGCCTTACCACCAGATCCTTTAGGAGCATCTTCATAGAGCTTGCCTTTTCGCATACGGCTTTCGCCTGACTGGTTCTTTATTCCAGAACGCTCTGCTCTTTGCTCATTCTTTTGTTTAGCAACCCTTCGCTGTGGTGCGGTGAGTGTAGAAGAAATATTTCTACCTATCTCTTTCAGTCTGTCAAAAAGACCAGTACGTTTATTAATCTTCTTCTTTTTCTTTTTCTTCTCTGCCATTTGTTACTCCTTTGGTTCTGGATTCTCACCCACTAAGATTTATTTGAACTCTCGTTACGCTTACTAATCGCCCTTGCTTTTGCTCGAGCATCTTCCTTACTACTTGCTCCCCATGCTTTTAGACTTAGAAGAAGTCTTGTTGGTTTTCCGTCCTTGTACTCTGGACCTTTTGCGTTCCCCATCCTTGCTAGAAAGCTGGCTCTTCTTGGATTGTCTCCCTTCTTTACTGGTGACTTTAGATTCGAGCCGGGATTCTCCCTTTCGTATGACTTTCTTCCTTGTTCGTTCAGACCCCCCTTTGGGTTCTTCCCTCCCTTTCTCTGCCATAACGGTGTCGCCATTTTCTTTCCTTTTTCTGTTAAGAAGAACAGATGCTAATACACCAACCCTCATGATCGCACCTCTCAGAGTAAAAAATATTTTTGAGATAATCAACATAAATCCATAACTACCACCAACCCAACAACCTTGTCGAGCTTTTTTTAGCTAAAAATGATTGAGCAATACTTCTCCTATATGTGTAGTGTCTAGTTTCGGTGTACCCCCCTCTGTCGTGTAACCCCTGCGAGGGACGAGCTAGTGTTTACGTTTGGCTATCGGTAGAGAGACAAAGGTAAAGATAAGAACTTCATTGGTGAACGGAGCAGTCATAGCTCAAGGGAACCAATGTATATTTATAGTTAGACATAGCTATGAACCAAACCTTAGTTATCTATTATCAATTCAATGCGACAACCAAGTATATCATTTGTTCGAAGAACTAAGTTAATGAGGGTGGGTGGTGGGCTTCCAAATGTTCAGCTTAAGTCAATCTTGATGTTGAAATCTCCAACCACTTGTGTCTGGGTTCGATCGATTGGCTTGTGGCCAGCTCGATCTAGTAAATCTTTGCTTGCTTCCAACTTGACATACTCTGATTTCGCATTGTTTGAGAGGTTAACAACTTGTTTTAAGGACTTAGTAGCAGACAAACCAATCATACTTTGTACTTCCTGAAACAATCTTTGTTGCACATGTGGGAGTTTTAAAGTCTTACTGGCTGTGACTCTGCCACTTTCACCCTTAGCATATCCAGCCAATTGCGATGCTTCGCTAATGTTATGTCCATTTGCTACGGCTGTAATAAGTAATTCTTGTTTTTTGGTAAACTTTTGATTCACGGCTATGTCTAACTACATGATTGGGTTAGCTCTGATTTTGCGTTGAATTTGATACCCTTGTCAAGATCCTACTTTCGGTGTCATAGAATTATTTTGAATCTTCAGCTACAAAGGAGCTGCTGCTTAACTTGTTAAGCTGATTCAATAGGGTTCAAAGATATTCAATAGTGCAGATATGCAATAAAAGTGTTTTTTTTATTTTGTTTTTGATGTAGAATAATAGGTAATAACAATAATGGAGAAAGCGTTATGAACGATAAAGATTTAATTACATCTTTAAGTAAAGACTTTGTTAAGCACACAGCCTTGATCGAAAAACTTAAGAAAGAGAACCTTGAGTTTTATGACCTCATTCAAGATCTAAAAGGGCAACTTGTAGAAGCTAAACAAGATATAAGTGTAGCTAATGAATATATTTCAAAGCTCGAGAAAGAGTCTAATGAGTAGGGTTAGATCCCGAAAGGCAAGGAGGAGGGCAAGACTACTTGTCCAAATCCTTGACGAAACGCAAGAAGGTTTAGCAGTTAAGATCATGAAAAACATTATTCTATTCTGTGCAATAGTTATGATGTTTGGTTTATTATTTTTTGGAATATAAGGAGAAAGCAAAATGAAATCGTACCCAATCTGGAATAATATTAGAGCTTGTATTTACAAGTCAGATAAAAGCTATGGAGTAAAAGAAACTGGTGATGTTGAAATAAGGGTGGGAACATCTGCAAGCAATAGTCATCTATTTCTTAGACACTCAACAACTCATAGAGCTTTAGAAAATGGTGATCGTGAATATCGTTTTTATATTGATGGTGTTTGCGTTCGCAAAGCAGTATTGCCGAAAGGTAAATACACCCTCGAGCATAAGAAAATTGTACCAATTAAATGGGAGGATCAAACCAATGCAAACTAAATCTATAAAACAACAAGTGTTTGAATTTCTCAATGGTTCTTCAACTTATCATCTAGGGTTAACCACCCTAGATGC
>Ga0181395_1000502_pt1 | contig 16566 bp, 15 predicted proteins | sample 18SPOviralmetaG_FD_130124 | JGI IMG/M metagenome (GOLD analysis project Ga0181395, IMG submission 130124) | Marine viral communities from the oligotrophic San Pedro Time Series (SPOT) site, San Pedro Channel, CA, USA - 18 SPOT_SRF_2010-12-16 | ecosystem: Environmental > Aquatic > Marine > Strait...
ATAAAAACTCTAAATTTTATATTAAGGATCCAAAAAAAAGAATAGAAGTCAGAACTAATTATCAGCGAAGACACAGTAAAGATTTAGAAACTAAATCAGGGAAAACCGGAGTTTCCGCCGGAGCTTTATCTTATTTCGTGTTATGGACTGGTAAAACTTTTAATGCTGGATTATCAAATTATAAAAAAAAATATAAATTATAAATATCTTCTAATTATATATAAATATGAGTAATATCTACGGAGACTTTCAACAACTTCAATTAACGGAACTTCAATCTCAGAATAGTAATCAAACTACTACACACGGTAAACTCGATACAGCCAACACACACCACGCCACGAATGCGACTAAATTAACTAATATTCAGACTATTACGGATACTAAACTATCAGCAATTCAGAATTTTTTAGATAAAGATCACCCTCAGTTTCATTTAGCCCACCACCCGGTAGTTAGTAAAGGAAACTCCGCTACGGTAGCCGGAGCAGAATTACAACAGGTTTTAATATATGGTAAAAAACCCGACGGAACTTTACAGCCGTTAGAAACAAGCGGAGATCGATTATTAGTTGACGTTTTAGAAATGTCCGCCTCGGGAGTAATAACTACTTCTACCGCCCTCTCCTCCGTTCAAGTATGCGGATACGACGATTCAACCTCTAAATTTAAAACTCTAAATGTAGATTCAGAACGAAGATTGAATACTTTTCAACGATTAGAAAATGACGTTATAGACGCTTCTCTCGCTGTCGCTTCCGGTTTCGGAGCTGGATCTACTACTTCTGAAATAGAAATTAAGTCTAAACCTTATAAAGGTAAAATATCGGTAGTAATTGAAAATCCTTCCGTGTTGGCTTCTAATACAGTAGTTAACGCTAAGTTTTCTACAAGTAGCGGAGGAACATTATATGATTTCGATTTATCTCACTTAGAATTTTATACGACTGGAAATTGTAATATTATAATTATAAAAGATTTTGTTCCTCCATTTATAAAAGCTACTATCGAACAATCTTCCGGCGGATCTGTAAATTATTCCGTAAGAGCCATATATTAAAAATGTTCTCATTTGTTGAAAATCTTTTTATAGATTAATTACAAATGGGAACAATTAATAATCACCTATAAAAATATTTAATTTAGGTTTTTCATTTTCCGAAGGTTTCGGCTTTCGATATTTAGAATTTGGAACTTTTTTTTTTAGATCTTTAAATATGTATTTCGGATTAATTGGTTTTGTTTTTTCTATTACTTCTTTTTTAACTTTCTTCTCTACTTTATTTAGAGAAGAACCGTTTTTCTTATGCGAGTTTTCTATCTCGTCAACGTTGGCTAAGGTTTTAAACATTTCGGTATATATATATAATTGTTATAAAAAAAATCAAAATAAAATATATTATCATTATATATAAAAATGAGTTTAATAAGTTTATCTTCGAGTTCGAAAGACGATTTAGTTCAACAGGCACCATTTAATTTTAAAAATCATTTTCCCCAGCCTATAATTATTAAACCTAATTCACAGGTAGCGTTAATTAATTTTTATCATTATAGAGACGACGGTTATTATAGAATTAACTCTCAGAATAATATTATAGGTTTCTGCTTAGGTGATAGTAGAGTAGTCGGGTATCATTACGCCCGGGTAGAAACCGGAAGATATGAGGGAGCTACATTAGCTACGGCAGTAGCTGACGCTCTGAATAAAGCCTTAGTTCAGCAGAATTATAGTTTTCAGGTAGCCTTCGCAGGAGGTAATCCTAACGCTAATCCTATTACTTTCGATACTTTTACTATATCTTACGTATACGTAGCCTCTCCAAATAGTAAGGGAGGATCCTGGTCTAAACTCGCCGGACAGCTTAATAACGCTTTACAAATTACTAATAATGATACAGATAATAATCAGAGTATAGTCGAAGCAGAAGCCGGACAGCTCACCAGCCAAACGGCAGTTATGAAAAGAGGAGAACTTACTCACGAAGGAACCTATCGAGCAGTAGGTATTTCTAAATTCGGTAATTTACCCGGAGGTCAGCCTATATTCGCAGTTAATACTCTTCGAGGCTGTGTTATTGGTTTAGTTAGAAAACAGTTTTCAGAATTAGGAAATTCAAACGCTAACGCTGATTTTAATCCCGATTTCGCCGATATAAAAATAGATATAATTACGGATCCAGCGAACGCACTCGAACACTCTATCACAGTTTCAACTTTAAGTCAACGACAGGGAGCCTTATCTATTCTCGCTCCAAATGGTAAAAGACAAACTGTTAAAAGATTACTTCCCGACGCCTTCGTAAATGCTAATTTTCAGGCAGAGGATCTTATGGGATTTGAATTTGTAGTTTTATCAAATGTTAGAGCCTGTATAGTTCGTATTTTAAAATCAACTGATAACGGAGCCACATATACAGCTTTACCTGACGATACCGGAGCGTTAAACCCTGACGGCAAAAGAAACGTATATACTCAGACAGTAGCCGGAACACAGTATACAGGAGTAATTTATAATTCTAACGGTATAAATGACGGACAGGGCGGAAACGTTATAGGCTCAGCTTCTAATTTAATATCCCCTAAATATGCTCCCTTTATTCCTTTTATCAGTATGAATTCAGACGGCGTATCTATGACCGGTATCGATTTAGATAACGTTCCTTTTACTTCTATGTTCGCTGATCCTCAGGAAAACTTCACTATGGATTTAGACGAGGACGACGCAGGTATGCTTCCCGCCTATGATTATGCGATAGGAACGTTAACTCCTGAGGCTCAGGGCGGAGCCGTTGTTTCGGCTGATATGGACGGTATGGCTATGTTTAAAGATAACACCGACCCCACAGGATTACCTTCCAGAGTTAACCAAGATAAGGGAGTCGCTCCGGCTGTTGGTAATTTTGTCGGAACTATGATTTTCTCTACTACAATAGTAGGCGGACAAGTAGAAGGAAGATTAACTTTTACAGGATTAAATCAGAATCCTTTCGTATGTAAAATAGATACCGCAGATTTACCGGTTCCAACTACTACACCCTGGAAAATGTATTTAAGCGGAGTTTTTAATCATACTTTACTTAATACTAATTTTACAGCAGGAGGAGTAGTTAAAAATAATGAAACAAGCGATCACGACGAAAAAATACACCTCGAAGAAGCAGTAGAGCAACCTCCATTAGGAGCAGATCTTCCCGCTTCGTCTGTGTTATTATTAGGTAGAATTCAACAAGCGGATTTAGTTCAACAAGCCGGACAACCTAACCCCCGAGGTAATCCCGCTCGATTAACCTTAGATACACCCGGAGGAACAATCGGAAAAACTATCGGATTCGTAGATAATGTAAAAATACTCGATCAAAATACCCAGCAAACAGCAGGAGATCAACAAACCACGAAAATAGCTCAGGATAATAATATTCATATTTCTATCCCTGAATTATCAGGAGTTAAATCTTTTGAAGGAGAAGCTAATAATACAGCTAAAACTATAAAGATTCTTCCTAAAAACGAATTTACTTCTAATGACGATACGGGATCTATGACTTTTACCGCTAATTATGAAGATTATATAGATATTAATAACGCCGAAGAATTGGCTATAAATGAGCTTTCAGTTCAAGTTAGAAACCCGGACGGAACTATGGCTACTAATTTACAACCAACAACCCGAGCCACTATTAAGATTCAACAGGATCCAAGAGTAAGAGAAAATAAAAGAATGGAATTATTAGAAAGAGCTTTATCAGGTAGACAAGATAGCGGAAAAGATTTAGTAGTCTCTAATAATACCGGTTCGTAATTGTTCCCATTTGTAATTAATCTATTAAGTAAATTTTTTACAAATGAGAACATTTTTATATATCTATTAATTATATAATGCCTAAAAAAGTCGAAATTAAAAAAGGGAAAAAAGTTCCCTCTACTTATGTTCCGAAAGGTTTATCTGAAAAAGATAAAAAAAAGCAGATTAAAAGTATTTTAGATAAAAAAGAAAGACCTAAATTAGAAAGTTTTAAAAGTAAACGTTCCTCCTGGGTTGAAAAGTTTGAAGATAAATATAAAACAAAAATTACAGATAAAAAATTTATTTATAAAAATATTATCAGTAAAGAAGGAGTAGACCAAATTATAGCAAAAGGTAGAGGAGCTTATTATTCCGCAGGATCACGACCTAATCAGACTATGTTTTCCTGGGCTAACGCTCGATTAGCTTCTGTTATACTCGGAGGAGGAGCGAGAAAAGTAGATAAAAAAATCTGGGATAAATACAAAATAAAAAAAGATCAAAAAAAATAATATATTAGTATTATATATAAATAATGTCTGTATTAGAAAAATATTCGAAAGAGGAATTAATTCATATTGTAGATATGTTTAATATTAATATGAAAATGGAAGAATTAAGAAAATCTAAAACTGAAATTCTTAAATCTTTAAAAGCTAAAAATGTAGATAAAAAACACGGCGAAAAATTACCTGATAAAAAAACAGTTAAAATTATGGTAAAGAAAGATAAAGATAAAAAATCCTCACTTCTGAATAAAGTATTAAATCATAAGGATCTTAAAAAAAATCTTAAAAAAAAAGTTAAGGATATGACTCCTGAGGAAAAGAAACAATATAATAAACTCGCTAAACAAGCTTCAAGAGCAAAAGCGAAAGAAGCTAAGAAATAACTTCACATAAATAATTATTCAATACTGATAAAGTTTTCGCCATTTCCGCCGGAGTAAATTCTAAACTTTCGAAATAATCAGTTATTACTTTTACTTTTTCCTCGAATGGAACTAAATTTAAATCTTCTTCAATTAATTCGAAAGGCTCTTCTGATATTTCTATTTCTAATTTCTCAGGAAATAAAGCTCTAATATCGGTTTTAGTCTGAATATAATCTATACCAATTATCGGAACTTCTCGACATTTTAATATTATATCAAAATATTCGGGGGTTTCTTTAAAACTTTTCATTTTTCGTAATTCATTAAAAGCCCTTACCCCCCTTTTATTTGTATCAGCTAATCGAGGATAATAAGCTCCTCCTCTTTTAATTGTTCCATTATTAAATAGTAAGCTATAATCGCTAAACCATTTTAATAAGTTTTTCCAAATTTCTATTAATTCAGAATCGTTTCCGCTAAATCTATAATAATACATTATACTATATATAATTATAATATTATAATGTATCTTTAAATAAATTATTCTTCTTCATTTTCAGAAGAGGAATTCGCACTCATATAAGAAACTACGTCTTTATGAATATAAATCTTTTCAATCACATAAGGATATTTACCTTTTTTCTTTCTTTCCGGGAATTTCGCCATTCTGTAAAGTGTAGGGCGTGGAATATTTAATTTTTCCTTAATATCTTTATGAGTTAGGAAATAAGTTTTTTCTCCGACTGGATCTCCGTCTTCGTTCAGCTTCTGAGCTGTGTAATGATAATAAGTTGAATTTTCAGAACGTTTAGACATTTTAATATATAATGTATACTTAGATAATCTTTAAATCAATTTTTTTTAAATTGATTCAAATATTAAAAATAAAAAAGAAAATGTTCCCATTTGTAAAAAATCTATATATATAATTATTACTAATTAGAACTTTTCGATAAGTTCCTCCATTACTTCGAAACGATTTTCTGAAACTGTATCTTCTTCGAATGGATCCATATCTACGTTATAATGATTTCTAAGAGTAATATTTTTAATTTTTGGTTTTTTACTGAGTTGATAAATAGCGGTAGCTTCTTCTATTTTCTTCATATCTACGTTTACTTCTGTAATAGTTTTTTGTCCGAGTCGTGTTTTCTTTTTTTTCAGAAAGTCCTTTCCAAAAACATTTTTTAATAGTCCGGCTACGAACTGTTTTTTCTTATAATCGTTCGATAATTCGAATTCTACTTTATTTCTCGAACCGAAAATCTTCCTATATTTATCATTTATTTCTTTTACTTTATCAGCTGATACTTCCTGATTCTCATTTTCAATATTAAGATATTTATCGATTCCGAGATCCTTTTCTAAACTTTTAATAAACTCGATTTTATTCGAGGCGTTTTTTACCTTCATAATAGCGAAATCTTTATCTTCGGCTAATTTATTAGCGGTTTTAGTATCAGAATCAATATATAATTTTTTAGTTAACAGATATTTATCTACGGCTCCGGCGTCGAGGAATAAATTACGATTTCTATAAATCTCGGTAGTATTGAAGATTTTAAGAGTATCTTCGTTTAGTCTACTATTAAGAGCGTCGGCTGTATCCCATACTTCTAATTTATAATCTTTTACGTTCTTTTTTTTCTCTTTCATAAGCTTCTTTTTATCGCCTTTATTTTTCCCTCTTTTAGTATGTGAATCTACGAATCCTCTTTCTTTTAGTAATACCTTAAAATGAGTATATTTATTAGAGTTATAACAGTCGAGAATATAAGTATAATCGATTAGTAAATCTACGAACATTTTATTAATTTCGTCGTCTTCGAGTTCAAAATATTTTAAAGCGTTTAGATTATCTTCGATAATATCTTCTTTCATATCGTCGAGTTTCTGATAATCGCTCTCGATAAAGGATTTCTTTTCGAACATATAATGAAGCTCAGTAATACGTCTTTCTCTGTTGATTTGTTGAAGCATATTCGAGGGGCTGATAGTATGTTCTTTATAATAAGCAAATACCGGGCGAGGTTCTTTTTCAATTCCGAACCCGTCGCTATCTAATCCGTAAATAATTTTAGGTGAGAAAATGATTCTTTCGTGATCTGATAATTTAGGAAATTTTTCCGACTGTTTATTGATATTATCTTCGGCTATAAGAAGTAATACCGGTTTTTCTTCTGTATGTAATTTTTTATAAAGGTTGATCGCCTGTTCTTTACTATCAGTAGCGAAAAGATATTTATCAGTTTTTTTAGCTTTTGTAATAAGTTTTTCAAACGAGAAATATTCAGTAGAAGGGGTATTTCTGTTATGAATATATTTATTCTGAATATAAATAAATTCTCTTTCGTTTTCCCTCTGTTCTCTGAACTTTTTAATATATCTAATAAATTTATGAGTAATATCCGAAATATCAGCGTCCGCCATAATAATAGATTTCGCATTCATAAAAATATCGTTTACTAAGAGTAGAAATAGTTCAGTTCTTCGATCAGCTAATGTAGGAGAAGTAAGAAGATATTTTATTATAGAATCGAACTCGTCCAAGAAAATAACGTAATCGTCGAAATCCCAGCTCTGAATCTTAGCGAGACTATCAATACAGATAACCATATTTCCGGCATTTCTGAGAGGGTGTTTTTCGTGTTCGTAATATAACACATTTTCAGATATTTCTAAAAAGTCGTTGTATTGTTCCATAGCAAGAGAACGACGAGAAACGATACTGATAAAATTATTTCCTGACTTTTTAATAAAGTTTTTAAATAAAGTAGTTTTTCCGGTTCCTGTATCTGATTTAATAATCATATCTCGATCAGTTGTAATTTCCATTCCATAACCTAACTTTTCAAGTTCTACGACTTTATCAGGAACAGTTTTATTTTTAGGAACAGCTTTATATTTAATATAATTGATATATTCAGATTTACCCGCCTGTTTAGCTAAATGTTCGAAATAAAAGACTCCTTTTTCAGCTCTGTTTTTTACTGAATCCCAGTATTTAAGATTCTCATTAGAATCGTAATTAGATCCTTTTTTAGAATATTCTTCCCATAATTCGAACCTTCCGAGCTGTTTCATAGCAGAAGTAAAGATAAACCAGTAAGTAAAATCCTGATAATAAGTTTTAGGAATATTATCGAGAATATCACGTAAATAACAGTCGCTAATATCATAAGAATAAACGACTTCTAAATCCCTATTAGGAACAGCTGAAACGGTTTTTTCTCCTCTTTTACTGATTACCGGTTTTTTAGAAACTGAATTTTTTTTAAAAATGTATTTTTGTAGAAAATCTTTTAATTCTTTCGGAATTGGTTTTATATCTGTATTATTTATAATTTGGTATTTTTTTCCCTTAACCTCAGAATCAAATCCTACGACGTATCCGTTAGTATTACCGCCTCGGGTATCTACTTTATATTCGCTATTTTCAGTCTGAACTAATCCTTCTTCGTGTTGGAATAGTAAATGAATACCTCCTGAGGGAGTTTTCTGAGTAAAAGTATCAAATTTAGAAATAAAGTCTTCTCCGAATATTTTATAAAATAATCCGTGTTTTTCATTATTTTCGGGATCAAATACGGAAACGGTTCCGTCTTTATAAGTTTTAGTATAAAAGTCTAAATCTACACCAAATACCCCCGAATTAGGAGAACAAACTATACCAACGTTATAAGCTGGATTAGGTTTATAGTTTTTAGATTGGAACTTCGGCTGAGTCCAGGGGATAGATTTGAAAGGCTCTTTTCCGTATTTCTTACATTTAATTTTTAGAATATCTTCGATTTTCATTCTCTTATTATTATTAGTAGATAAATTTTCTGAAAATTCAACCTTTACGACATTATCGGCTTTCTTTTTCATACAGGAAACGCACGTCTGAGTATAAGAACCTTTTCCACATTTACAGCAATTAAACGGAGTTGATTTTTTAGTATTCATTTTATTATATAATGAATCAGTTTTATCTTTAAGTGATTTTTTAAACAATATATTTTTAAATGTTTCATTTTGGTTTAAAGGATTCATTTCTCTATATAATGTATCAATATTTTTATTTTAAATAAATCAATTTTTTTTTAAATTTATTTATTTTTTTAAAATGTTCTCATTTGTAAAAATTCAATTAAGGGTTTAATTACAAATGGGAACACTAAATTAAATCTGAGTTTTCCTCGTCGTCCTCTTCTATTTTATTTAATTTTTCAACTTTCCTATTTAAGGATTTTTTAGAATATGAAATCGGGGCTTCATATATACATTTATTAAAATTCTTATAAGCCTTAGGATTATTATTATTTCCAGTAAATCCGTATAAATCTAAATATAAAAATCCGTAAGGTTCTGACGTAGCTTCGGCGAAAAGATCTTTAAACTTTTCAGTCCCATAAGTTCCCCCATATTCTTCGGCTAACGCTTCTACCTGTTTCTGATTAGAGTTCTGACTTAATATTACATAATTACAGCAAGACCTTACAACCGGAGGAACATATTTTAACATTTGAGTATTATAAACTAATAATTTAATATTATGGTGTCTATATGAACTCGCTATTTTAAACATTAAAGCGTTTCGGTGTATATTATGAAAAGCTATAAAATCGTCGAAAATTAAAGCAATATTCGGGCGTTTATGTTTTGGAATTGAATCCTGATAATTAATTATACTCTGTAAATGAGCGTCTGAATATTCGCTATAAATTGTATCTCCGAATTCGTCGTAAAGAAATCTCGCCGTTTCGTCGCCGTTAGACATAGTAGAACTATATATATATACAGCGTCGAATTTTCCAGCGTAAAAATTCGGGTTTTGTAAATAGTTTACAGCCCGTAAAGTTTTACCGGATCGAGGTTTCGCTATATCTATAACTAAGGCTCCCTTATTAATATCAGGTAATCTTTTATCAAATTTTAGGGTATTATCTACCGGCGGAGCCTTTACCGGAAGTATAGTTAAATCGTCTTCGTAATCTGAATTATTATCCATTATTATAATATACTTATATTATTTTTTTTTAATTCTTTCTTCTCGTTTTTTTTGGTTATACTCTTTCATATATTCAGCTTTTGTTCTACCCGGAATATTCTTATTTACACATAAACAACCCTGAGTTAATAAAGCCTCTTCTATATAGGATCTTTCAATAGATCTTAAAGCTGAAATATCCTCTACGTCTACTTTTTCTACTAATTCTATTTTACAGTCGTAAATATTTCCGATTTCACGTTGTAATCTACTATCTTTTTTCGCCCTGTGTTGGCTCATACGATCACATAATAACCTTTTAGTCGTGGCTCCATAATAAAACCGATTATTAGTAGTATTAATAATTTTATAAATTTTAGCGTTCTTAAAATTTACCATATTTTAGATATTATTAAATTATACTGAGATAAAAATTTAAAAAAAAAATCTATAATAAATATATAATAAATATGAATAAAATTTCCGAAGCTATCGACGAAGCCCGAAATATAAAACCGAACTCTCTAAAAGCTTATCTTATTAATATTAAGAAAGTTTATCACGGTTTAGGAAATGAAGGAGAACCTAAAAATTTAGACTTTTTAAAAGACGAAAAAAAAGTATTAAAGTTTTTATCTGATAAAGCTCTGACTACTCAGAAAAATTATTTAACAGGAATTATTATAGGATTAGATAGTTTAAATAAAAAAGGAGTATACGATTCAGATCTAAAAACTTATAGAAAAAGATTAGAAGAATATACCGAAAAATATAATAAACAAATTGAAACAAATAAAAAAACTGATAAACAGTCTGAAAACTGGTCTACATTAAAAGAATTAAGAAAGGTTCTTTCTCAGTATAAATCCGACTTAATGGATAGAGGAGCTTTTTCGAAAGAAGAATTATCTAAAAAACAGTTCGATATTTTACAAAAATACGTAGTGGGATCCCTATATGTATTCGAAGATAATCCTCCGGTTAGATTAGACTACGGAGATATGAAAATCGTAAATAATTCAGAATATGAGGATCTCTCAGAAGACGATTTAGAAGAGAATAATTATTTAGTAAATAAATCTCGAAATAATAAATTCTTTTCATTTGGAGATTATAAAACCGCTAAAAATTACGGAACTAAAAAAATAACTGTTGGAAAAAAACTTAATTCAATTCTGAATATTTGGTTAAAATATAATAAAACTGATAATTTTTTATTAGATAGTCGAGGCGGTATAATGACTTCTAATCAATTATCAAAATATTTAAATAAGGTTTTCGCTCCTACTGGAAAAAAGATTTCCGCTAATATGTTAAGACATATTTACATATCAGAGAAACACCCGGTAAAGGTTGACGAAGATAAGGAAGACACAGCCGATAAAATGCTTCATTCTACCGACCAACAGAAACAATATTCTAAAAAATAAACGTATAATATAATATAAATATATTATATGTCGATATTAAAAAAGATAATAAGGAGTATAAAAAATTTTAGTTGTAAGCTATCGGCGACTTTTTGTCGCAGTAAATGTTCGGTAAATGTAGAAAACAAGGATAATTAATTAATATTTTCATAATAGAGATTATTAATTTTTCTTCTACCTATTTCAGTATTCGGACTATAAAAAGCGTTTAGAGCAAATTCCGGAAGTTTTTCAGATAATACCCGGAGAGCGGATTTTCTTCGAGAAAACTCGATATAATGATTTCGGTATTTATGATACTGATTTATTTTATTAATTAAATGAGTCGATTCTTCAATTATTTCAGAAATAAGCTTTTTTAGAAGTTTAACTTTTCTTCGTTGTCTATCATTATAATCTTTACTTTCTACCGGTTTAAAATTGTCTAAACCGCCATAAAGTTTTCCTGAGAGACTTTTTTTTAATGCGTATTCCGGAAATTTGTTTTTTAATCCAAATTCATTTTTATTTAATAAATAATTTAAAATACTTTCTATATCTCGTTTACCGTCGGAATATTTAAAAAGTTCTTTCGATAAAATATCCATTTTCAGAATACGATTAATTTCTCGAATACTTAAATTACATAAATCGATCAGTTCTTCCTTAGATTCTCTCATATCTGATAATAGATTTAAAGTTCGATATTTAGAATGAGTAAATTTTTCTCGTTCGTAAGGATTCAGACCGGAGATTGATAAGTTTTCCATATTGTAAAACATTTTCTTCTATAATGTATCATATAGCGTTATCTTTAAGTAATTATATCTTTAAATGTATCATTTAGGTATTTAAACGATTCATTTAAGCCGATAATGTTCTGTTCTCATTTGTAGAAAATTCTTTTAATAGATTAATTACAAATGGGAACACACCTTAAAACTATAATAAAACAGGAAAAGAAAATTAGAACTACATACGAGAATATGATTTCCATATTATGAGAACTTACAGAAAAACATATAGAAAAATAGGATCCGATTTTAGAATTTTTTATTTCATAAATATAATAGAAAATAGAAAAAAAATAGAAAATTGTTTAGATTTATGAAAATAAAATCTCTATTTATAATATAAATAAAAATGGCTGTTGATTTAATTCCGATACCCCCCGAAATTCAAGAAGATATTAAAGAAGATTTAGCCGTATTAAATGACGGACAAATAGAAAATTTAAAGGCTTCTCCTTTTATTACTGAACCTAAAAAGAAAGCTACTTTTAAACCTCCCCCTCCTAATTTACAGGAGGAAACAGAAGAGGAAGAACCGGCTCCAAGAAAGAAAACCGGCAGAAAAAAAGAATTATCAGAAAAACAAAAAGCACACCTCGCACGAATGAGGCAAAAAAAAATAGATAAGGCTAACGATAAATTAGCTGAAAAAGGATCAGAAAAGAAAATAGAACTTCCTTCACCGGAAGAACTCGAATATATGGAAGCTAAGGAATTTGATTCCTGGCTTAAAAATATGGAAAAATTCGAAAAATTAATTATTAAGAAAAGACAAATCGAAGCAAAAAAACGAGAGGCAGAACAAAAAAAAGAGGCAGAATTAGAAGCTAAAATTAGAAAAAAAATCGAAATGGAAAATAGACAGCGGAACGGACAGAGAGCAACCCCGGCACCTAATAATCCTCCTCAGATTTTACAACAACAAAATAAACCGGATTTCGGAGAATTTTCTTCTATGTTTGGATATTAAAATGTTCTTATTTGTAGAAAATCATTTAATAGATTAATTACAAATGAGAACAATTAAAATAAATAATTTTTTTAAAAAATCTAATAATTATATATATAATAATGTCTGATTTATACGGAAGCGAAACAGAAAGAATTAACGCATTAATAAACAGTAATAAACAAATTCAACTCGATAATTTAGGTAGTTTACTCTCTGAGGAACAACAAACAAATTTAGCAGGTTGGAAGGAAAAAGCCGACGAATACGCTCATAAGTATACAGCGTTAGCAGAAGGCGGAGGAGCTGAAATCGCCGGAGCCTTAGGTATGGAAGGAGGATATAAAGCTGTAAAAAAACTAAAAGGATTATATGATAAAGTTCAGGCGAGAAAATCGGCAATAGAACAGAAAAGACAACAGGACGCCGAAAACTCACTACCGGAAGAATCAAATTTAAACGACGATCCCGAAGGCTTTCCTACGGCAGAAGAAGCACGAACCGACGCAGGAGACCTTAGACAAAATTTAGCGGATCGTTTCGGAAGAAAAGGAGATCAAACAGATATAGACAGATTAACAGAAGCTGAGGATAGTCCTCCTGATATTTTAGACGATCCCGTATTCGAAACACCGGAAGCACGAGCTGAATTATTCGGAGAAAGTGGCTTTAAATCTGAGGCAGAAAGAATTAGGGACGAAGCTCAGAAAAATATAGATAGAAGTAAAGCAGAACAAGAAGACGCCCTCGCCTCAGGAGAAGACGCCGGAGGAGGTAAAGCTAATTTATTATCCCCCGAAGAAGCAGAATTTCAGGCAAAAAGAGAAGCTTTCGAAAACGCTACTCCTGAGGAAAGATTACGTATAGCAGAAGGTAATAGGGGAGCCGAAGCAGAATTCGACGAAGTTTCACGAGCGGATCCTACTCCTAACGTTTTAGGCAGTAGGGGAGCAGAAGCAGAATTCGACGCCGTTTCAAGACCACCGGAAGGCGGAGGGGCAGTAGGCGAAGCCGATTTCGACGCTTTTTCAGCACCAGTTAGACAGACGTTAACAGCGGAACAAATGAACCCGAAAGACCCTTTTCCTGATACTAATTTAAGATCCTCAGAACAAGTAGAACGAGAAGCTCCGGAGGCAGTAGAAGACGAACCGGGAGCCTCCTTTTTTTCTACTTATAGTTCAGAAGCGGATCCTTCAACACTTTTAAGTAGAACGGTAGCTTCTCAGAATTTAGGAGAATCGACTATTAGAACTAATAGATTTCCTAATGTAGACTCTTTAAAAGGAAGGGAATTCGCACCGGAAGAAGGAGGAGGAGATATTAGTTCTCAGGTAGTAGTATCAAACGATCCAGCTATTAACCCTTTCGCCCGAAATATAGATCCTGAACCTTCCTATAATTTACCTGAACCCGGAGGTTCCGCCGAACTAACAGAATTTAGCGGAGGAGGTAATCTCGGCTTCCCGGGAGAACAAGACGTAAAACCTCCTCCACGTCAACCAGCACAGCCCACCGAAAGAGCAGATATTCCCGACCCCCCTTCGGCAGAAGAGATTCAACAGGCAGGACAGCAGACGATAGATTCCGCAGAACAGGCAGGAAGCCAAGCACTACAAGCAGGAAGAGACGCAGTCAGCCAAGCACAGGGAACAGCTACTGATTTAGTTTCGGGAGCTACTCAGAAAGTAGCAGAAGGAAAAAGCTTTCTTCAAGGACAATTAGAGAACCTTCAATCAAGAGGAAAAAGTATTAGACAAGGATTCCAAAATGTTAAAGATTTTATAAATAAAACTCCTTCTGAATTAGAAGACGTAGGACAACAAGCAGGAGAAATAGCTGGAAAAACAGTAGCAAAAACAGCAGGAGAAGTAGCCGGAGAAACTACCGGAGAACTTACCGGAATGGCTACTACTGACGCAGTATTAGGAGCAGTTCCAGTTTTAGGAGAAGTAGCCTTAGGAATTACCGGTTTAGTATCGATCGGGGAAGGATTATATCATTTATTTCACCATAAGGACACACCGCCCCCCGCTCCTACTTTACCGCAGGTTCACCTCGCTACGAGCAATCCGTCGGCAGGATTAACTCAGAAATTCGCCTCGTCATTACCAAGTTTAGATAGTTCAGCCGAACCCGGAGCCTCCTCTATGAGTTTTTAATATTTAAAAATAAAAATTGATTTAATAGAAAAATATCTTTATTAATAGTAATATGGTAAGCACTAATAACAATAATGAAAATATGTCGGAAGGAATGTATATCGACGCTATGAACCAATTAAAGGAAATGAACGAAGTAAGAGAATTAGAAAATAAAAAACATAAAAGCGAATTATTAGATCTAAAAAAAGAATTAATTTCAGCTTATGGAATTGTTAGAGTTTTAGATAATATTTTAGAAAATCAAGTTATGGCGGACGAGCCAGTAATTGAAGTAAAAATACTTATAGAAACTTTAAGGGAATATTTATCGCAGTTCGTAGAGGATAATATTTTATACAATAGAAGAGAGTAATAATTTTATAGATTTGATACATAATATATAATTTTTTCATTTTGTTTAATTAAATAAAATAAAAAAATATTAAAAATAAAATATTATACTATTATATAAAATGTTTAAAGCAGACGCCCCGAAAGTATACGTTCCTTCCAAGAATATAGCGATTAAACCCGACGTAGTCTCAGACGCAGTCGGCAACGATCAAATTAGAATTAATATTCCCAGTTTTGTAGGATTTGTCGATCCTAATCAGACATATTTAAAATTTAATTTAAAACTTCATAATGTTAGAGGAATGGTAGTTCCTGACCGTATGGCGGGAGGACACGCCCTCCTCCGGAATATTCAATATAGAGACGGTAATAATTCCACTAATTTAGAAATGAATGAAGACTATAACGCTAATTATGCTATGTTAAGTAATTATACAGCTCAGGACGGTATCAACCATAAAAGAGAGTTATTCGCCGGTAAAGTTTCAACATTAGGCGACGCTATGGCTAACGGTAATTTATATTATGGAGCGAGAACAATAGCCGGAGGTTCTAATAATGCTAATCCGGATACAGCTCAGAGACCAGTATTAAGCCCTACTTTACAGTTTCAATTAAATAGCGGTTTATTTAAACAGGGAAAAATCCTCCCAGTTTCCGCTATGAATGGTTTAAAGATTACAATCGATACCGAAGATTTTCAGAGAGCTTTCCAGTATTTAGACGAATTCGGAAATAGATCTACTATTAGAACTAATAAAATTAAATTAACCACAGCTTCAAAAACAGCAGGAGACGACGCCCGAGGAGCCGGAGCAGGAGTAAGACAATTTAGTATCGCTACCGACGTAGCCGTAGCTAATCACCCTTTCGATATTGGCGACCCTCTTTTTATATGCGACGACGACGGCGGTAATTTCACTAACCAAGAAGAACTCGGATATATTAACGGTTTCTTCGACTCCGGAGGCGGTAATTTAGGTATTACTTATACACCTGATAGAAATACAGGAGGCGGTTTACTTCACGATCACGCACACGGCGGAAACGGATCCTTAGTATATACTCACTTTTCCGAAAGAATGTTAGCTAAAACAGTATTTAGCGTAAACGACGGAGCAAATGTTAGAAGTAGAGTAATCGAAGCTCCTTCTTATTCTATGAATGATATAGAAATGTTAGTTCAATCAGTAAGCCCCCCGGAAGCTTATTCAAATGGTATTTTAAAAGCTTCTCAGTCAGCAGGAGGTATTCAGTTCGATTTTATGAGCTATGAATTATATAGA
>Ga0181395_1000504_pt1 | contig 16504 bp, 18 predicted proteins | sample 18SPOviralmetaG_FD_130124 | JGI IMG/M metagenome (GOLD analysis project Ga0181395, IMG submission 130124) | Marine viral communities from the oligotrophic San Pedro Time Series (SPOT) site, San Pedro Channel, CA, USA - 18 SPOT_SRF_2010-12-16 | ecosystem: Environmental > Aquatic > Marine > Strait...
AAAATAATAATGTATGCAACTTTCAAAAGAACTTAAAAAAGCTATCGACAACAATGCTTTTTGTGCAATATCTACACATTTGAATAAAGATGAAATTCAGACACATCTTATGTGGGTTGATTATGAAGAAGATTATATAATTATTAATACAGAAAAAGAAAGAAAAAAAACAGAAAATATCAGAAATAATGTAAATATTTCTTTAGTTATATTTCACCCATCAGCAATGTATTCAAGCTGGGAAATTCGAGGTTTTGTAAAAGAGATTTTGTCAGATAAAACAGCAGACGCACATATTGATAAACTTTCTCTAAGGTACACTGGCAAACCTTACAGAAGAGAACTAGACGAAGAGTGGAATTATGAAAAAATTAAAAGTCGAGAACTTTGGAAGATTAAACCAAGCAAAATCAACTCTATGTTAAGGCCTCAGGCAAAGTCGACTTCTGAGTAAAATTTTAAAAAAGGATTACTTTCAAATGCGTTTTGGTCACTTCCAAGGAATTCTTTAATTAAATTTTCTGCATTTAAAGATATATCGCCTCCTCTAGAATCAGCATGACCTGACTTCCTAAAGAGGTCTTGTGGTATTTTTTTCATAAATCTTTTAAAATTTTCTTCAGAGATTCTTAAATATTTAGCTAAAGAAAGCTCTACCTTGATTGACTCAGGAAGCACATTGCAGCTAAAGACATAAAGGGAGGAAAACATTGCCCAGTCTAAGCTTGATGGTCTTCTTCCTTTTTCAAAAACAGTAAAATCATACTTTGGAAAATATGCATAAGGTGAGTATGCGAGACCTGCTTTATCAGACAAAACTTTATAAATGTATCGATCTAATAATTTAATATCAAGATTTGGAATATGATTTTCTATACTAAGTTTATTTATTTGAAATTCACTTTCTAATGGAGAAATAGCAATGTGATTTATAGTAATTTTTCCAAAATAGTTCTCTATTTCAACAGAAAGTTGTATGTTTTTAGGTATAAATATTAATCCGTCATTGTCAGATGAATCAATAAATACTGATAATTTTTCGTTTAAATCAAAACTATTGTTATTAATTTTCATATTTCTAATATTGTAATTCTAAAGTATAATTTTAGGGCTAAAAAAAATAATGGGGGTGAACTGGCTTCGACTTTGAAGTGAGTCTCTCAGTAGCGAGTCGAGGGTCCTAGGGCCTCGTAAAAAACGTAGGAAAACAATATAACTGCCAAACCTAAGTTGGCTTTAGCAGCATAAGCTGCTCGTCACCTATCGGGGCTCCCACCTCGGATAGTAATGGCGTCGAAATGTGGGATGCTTAGTTAGGATACCGACTAACTACTAAGATTTAGGTAAACCTTTCAGGCCATAGGTTCCGATGACTAGCCTGATCGTACTTTATCGGATGCACTCGGAGAAGCTGTTTGATAGCTTGGAAGGACCGGGGTTCGACTCCCCGCACCTCCACCAATGAATAAAATTTATACACATGCAATAGTTGGAGCTGGTATTGTAGGTTTGTCAGTAGCCTTAAAACTTCAAAGACTTGGAAATAATGTTTTAGTTCTCGATAAAGAGAAATCCCCTGGAAAACACCAATCTGGAAGAAACTCGGGAGTAATTCATTCAGGTATTTATTACAAACCAAATTCTTTTAAGTCCAATTTATGTATTAGGGGAAGAGAGCTTTTATTAGAATTTTTACAAAATGAAAGTGTCCCTTACAGATTAGAAGGAAAAATTGTTGTAGATTCTGAAGTCGATAAATTATCTGGACTGGAGGAGCGTGCTTCTTTATTAAACATGGATAATGTCAGAGTTTTAGAAAGACCAGATGTTCTCAATCTAGAACCTTATTGCAAATTTGACAATGCCCTTCATGTGCCACAAGCGGGTGTTGTAGATTATGGAATTGTAACAAGAAAAATTGCAGAGAAGTTTTTAAGCCTTGGTGGATCAATAGAATATTTTCAAAAAATAAAATCCATTAAAACAGAAAATGATTTAAAAATTTTAGAAAGTGATAAATTATTTTTCCAATCAGAGTTTTTAATTAATTGTGCTGGTTTATATTCTGATACAGTTGCGTACTTAGATAACATAGAGCCAAAATTAAGAATCATACCTTTTAGGGGAGAATATTTTACAATCACAGAGAAAAAAAGTCATTTGGTAAACAATATGATATATCCAATATCCGATCCAGATCTCCCTTTTCTTGGAATACATTTAACAAAAACCGTAGATAATAAAATAGAGGCAGGTCCAAATGCAGTTCTAGCATTTGCTAAAGAGGGATATGATTGGAAAAAAATAAACCTTAGTGAGTTTAGTAAGACTATTTTTTATCCTGGTATGTGGAAATTAGGAAAAAAATATTTATCTACTGGAATCTCTGAAATGTATAGGTCTTTAAATAACAGAGTTTTTCTTGAAGAAATATTAAAATATATTCCAGATGTCACAAAAAATGATCTAACCCCAAGAATTGCAGGTGTAAGAGCTCAGGCAGTTGGTGAAGATGGGTCATTAATTGATGATTTTGTATTTGAAAGAAAAGATCAATCCCTCCATGTTCTTAATGCACCAAGCCCTGCAGCTACAGCGTCTCTTGCTATAGGTGAACACATAGTTAAGGAAATTACTTAAATTTTTTCACCAGTCTGGACAGACCACAGCTTTGCATACACACCATTTATTTCCAGAAGAGATTCATGATTACCTGATTCAACTACATTACCGTTTTCTAATACGTAAATAATATCTGCATTCCTGACTGTTGAAAGCCTATGCGCTATAACAATCACCGTTCTATCTTGCTTTAAAATATCCAGTGATCTTTGAATAGCTGCTTCAGTTTCATTATCAACAGACGAGGTAGCTTCATCCAAGATTAATATTTCAGGATTTTTTAGAATAGCTCTTGCTATAGATATTCTTTGTCTTTGACCACCAGAAAGTTTCTGACCTCTTTCACCAACAATAGTGTTCTCTTTTTGTGGCAATTTATTAATAAATTCATCTGCTTCTGATTTCTGTGCAGCGTTCCAGACTTCACTCTCTGATGCGTTTAAGTCACCATAAGCAATATTTTCTAAAACTGTTCCTTCAAATAAAAATACATCTTGGCTTACAAGACCAATTTTTTCTCGAAGCGAAGAGAGCTCTAAATCTTTTAGATTTGTTGAATCAAAGTTAATTGAACCATTATTAATTTCATAAAGTCTCAATAAGAGTTTTATCAAAGTGGATTTACCGGAACCCGTACTTCCAACTATTGCTGTTGTTTGTCCAGAGTTAATAGTTAAATCGACATTATTTAATACGTCAAAATTGTCAACGTATGCAAAGGTAACATTTTCTAATGTAATATTTTTATCGAGTTTGTTAAATTCTTTTGTACCATTTTTAATATCTGGGGCTTCGTTTTTAAGTGAGAATATTCTATTAAATGAAGCCATTGCTCTTTGATATAGATCAAAAGTGTCACCTAATTCTGTTAAAGGCCAGAGTAGTCTTTGAGTGATAAACAAAAGTACTGAATATGTTGCGACTTTAATTTCTCCATCAAGAGCTAGAAATCCACCAATAATAAGGGTTGCTGTAAAACCAAATAATATAGCAACTCTAATGATTGGAATAAATGCTGCAGAAAGTTTAATAGCATGGTAATTTGCACTTCTAACTTCATTTGATGAGACATCGATGCGTTGCAATTCTTTATTTTCTCTAGTAAAACTTTTAACATTAAGAATTCCTGAAATGGAGTTAGACAAATTAGAGTTGAGAGTCTCTATTGATGCTCTAATGCGCTCGTATCTCGTTGCTATAGTAGTTGTAAATTTAAATGAGCCAAAAATTATTATTGGTATTGGAATAAATGCAAATGTAGCAATCAATGGAGATATATATAAAAAGGTTCCACCTATAACTATTACTGTTGTCGCGGTCTGAAGTAGTTTATTAGCGCCTGTATCAAGAAATCTCTCAAGTTGATTTACATCGTCATTCAATATTGCCATCAATCTTCCAGATGATTTATTTTCAAAATACTTCATATCAAGCCCAAGTACATTTTGAAATGTTTCAGTTCTCAAATTATGTTCGATATCTTGAGAAATACCTCTCCAAGTTACTGCTGAAAGATAGTCAAAAAGTGATTCAAGACCCCATATGATAAAGGTTAAAATTGCAAGAACGACCAACTGCCTTCTTCTATCTCCAACTCCTAGCGAAGCTAAAAAAGATTCATTTCCCTCTACAACAATATCAATGGCAACACCGATAAGTACCGGAGGAGCAAGATCAAAAAGCTTGTTTAAAATTGAATAAACAATACCTCTTTTAGCTTTGGTTTTTTGTTGCTGAGAATAAACAAACAAATGTTTTAAATTACTTTGATTCATTAATTTATGTTACTTGATTATTTACTTATTTTATTAATACCGTCTCTTATCTCTTTTAGAAGTTGAACTTCTTTTGACTCAGCAGCAGAAGTGGTATCATCTTCTTCATCCTCAACCAAATCTTCAAAATGATTGTAAGCCTTTATTACCAAAAACATTACAAAAGCAATAATTGTATAGTTTATTATCTCACCTAAAAAGGCTCCAAAGCTTCCGGCTTGCATTCCTGATACAGGATCAACATCACCAAAGAGACCTAAATTATCTAAATTTGGTAAATTTATTATTAAACCGATTAATGGTTCAATTAATTTTTTTGTAAAGACATCAACGAGAGATTTAAATGACGCACCCATCACAAATGCAACACCTAATTCAACAACATTTCCTCGATTGATAAAGTCTCTAAATTCTTTAATCAATTTTCCTCCAATTGTTTTTATAAATAATAGAATACATGTAATCTAAAAACCTATGAGAAAATATTTACTTACTTTATTAATTTTAATTTTGATCTCATGTTCTTCAGCAGAGCCTTTACAAGGTGATATTTCCGTTGAGCCTTTGGAGCCAGTAACTGAAGATAGTTCAACTACTTCCACAAGCACTACAACCACAGCTGTAGTTGAAGAGCCATTTGCTTTAGACGAATTCGACTTAGAACTTACAGAACCACCAGTTGAAATACAGGAACAGATAAAAGAATTAATGATGTTTGTTGAAAAGTGGACAGGTCTTAAGTACACCGAAGATCCTGAGTATCACTTTTATTCACTAAATAATTATCAGGAATACAATGCGTTATCTTTTTTAGATAATTTTGAAGAAGACTATGAAGAGGGTGAGTGGGAGAGAGCAGTCCTCTCTGAAAATATGTGGGGTTTGAATAATTTATCTCCAGATGAATTACTCAACCTTCAAGTTGAATTTCAAAGATGTTTTTCAGCTGGTTCTTACAACTTACTTGATAAAATTTTAAGAGTTCCAATCAAAAAGAATCAAAAGAAACTTAATTTATACGAACAGAGTGTTGTAGTCCATGAATTAGTACATTCCCTTCAAGGCCAGCATTTCGAACTTTCTAACTGGTATCAAGAAATGGATGATTTAGATGACTTTACTTACTATCCAGGGTTCGTCTCACTAATGGAGGCACAGGCAGATTATGTAGAAGGCAAATGGACAGGTTCTTTTGACGCTTATGATAGGCAGACATTTAATTCACAAATTCCAAATATTACATGCAGAGTTAGTTTGCCGTCGTATTTCTATATTCCAGCGGAACTTTATTATAATTTCGGACCTTTACTTGCGAAGGAAATTATCAAAAATGGCAAAATGGAAGCTCTAAATACTGCTTTATATGGTTATGTTGACAATGGTTTAAACACACTTCCTACATCTGAACAAATTTATGAACCCGATAAATTCTTTACTGATGAGAGATATGAAGAATTAGCTGTTGAAACGATTGAGGTAGATGGATTTATATTAATTGATGAAGGCATTGTTGGTGCGTTGGATTTAGTTTACTTAATGCAAGACAAGATTGGTCAAAAAAATGCTGTCAATGCTGCAATAGGCATAGGTGGGGGCTCATGGAAAGATTATGTTAATGACTCAGGTGAATTGTTAATGACCTTAAAACTTTCAGGAGATGATTCAACTGAACTTCAAGAGATTTATGATGCTTTTATATTATGGGCTGAAATACAATCAAGATTTAATAGTGGAGAGTCTTTGGTAGGTGGAAATCTTTTCACAGGTGATACAAATTTTTGGATTTTAAAAGATCAAAACTCTATAAGAATAGTTTTGTCGCAAAATTTAGACCTACTAAATTCTATTAGTAATCAATTAAAAGACTTTTAATAAAATGAGTACCTTCTATATATGTCCAACACCAATTGGAAATTTGGAAGATATTTCTGAACGTGTACTAAAAACTTTAAAATCTGTTGACGTTGTTTACTGTGAAGATACCAGGAGAGCAAAGAAGCTAATGGATCATTTTTCAATATCAACTCCTCTCAAATCTTATTTTGTTGGTAATGAGCTGAATAAAATTGACGAAATAGAGAGTGCTCTTGTCGAAAATAAAGATATAGCTTTAATTTCCGATGCAGGTACACCTTTGATATCTGATCCAGGAAGTGAATTAATTCGGAATCTAGTTTCAAAGGGATATGAAATTGTATCTATTCCAGGACCATCAAGTGTTATTACTGCCTTAACTATTTCAGGATTTGAAATTAGTAAATTTCAGTTTTTAGGGTTTATACCTAAAGCGGGAAAAGAAAGGTCTGAATTTTTAGTTAGATTATTTAATTCAGAAATTCCTACTGTCTGTTTCACCTCTCCAAAAAGACTTCTAAAGGACTTAGGGTACTTTGAAAAAGAAGGACTTGACTCAGAGCTAGTTATTTGTCGAGAGCTCACAAAAAAATTTGAAACTATTTATAGAGGTACAGCTGAGAGTCTAAAAAATAAAATTTCAGAAAACATCAAAGGTGAAATTACAATCGTTGTCGCTCCATCTAAAAAAAATAACAACATTGATTTAGATTTAGATAAAGCAATAGGTATATTGCTTGAACAAAAAGTTCCTAAACGAGAATTAGCTAAGACACTTTCTTTAGTCACAGATATTTCAGTAAATGATTTATACGAAAGAGTTAAAGATCTTTAATATTTTGGATACATTGATCACATAAAAATTTTGCACCAATTTGATGTTTGATTTCTTTAGAACCACACAAAGCACAAGTTCTATGTCCTTTGTTTATGATTAGACTTTCACCGTCAACATACATTGAAATCTCATCATTATGTTCAATGTTCAGTGCTTTTCGAATGGATTTTGGTATTACAACACGTCCTAAATTGTCTATTTTACTTAAGTTGCCTTTACTCATAAATTTATTTAATCCTATTCTTATATAGTAGTGAATAATATGAAAACTTTAGAGGATATAAAATGGGTTGATACCCACTGTCATTTACAATTGATGGGTGACGAGATACATGAAAAAGACATATCGAATTTAGAATATTTTATAATTCCTGGAATAGACATAGAGTCTTCAATAAAAGCTAGAGATTTTTCACTTTCTTATCCTAGAAAATCTTATTGGTCTGCAGGACTCCATCCGCATGAAGCAGATGGACTAGAAGATATAAAACAAGAATTACTATCTCTTATGCAAGAAGCAGACTTGATTGGTGAGACAGGTCTTGATTACTATAGAAATCTATCTTCAAAAGATAACCAGATAAAAAATTTTGAATTTCATTTAAATGTTTCTGAAGAATTAAACAAGCCACTAATTATTCATTGTAGAGATGCTTTTTCAGATGTCTTTGATATTTTGAGTAGTAAAGATGTAGATAATCCAATCATTCTTCACTCATGGACTGGGGGAAATAAATGGACTAGAAGATTTGTTGAACTAGGAGTGTACTTTTCTATTTCAGGAATTATTACTTATGAAACAGCACATGACTTACAAGCCGCTGTTACAAAAATTCCAAGAGATAGATTGCTTTTAGAAACAGATGTTCCTTATTTATCGCCGCAACCTTTTAAAGGTAAAAAAAATAATCCAACTTATATTAAATATACTGGTGCAAAGGTTGCGGAGCTACTAGACCTAACTCCAAATGAGCTTTCAGAAATTACAATTTCGAATACTGATAAAGTAATGAACAGAGACATTTATGAGTGAATATTTTTGGATAGAAAAGTTAAATGAAAAACCTAAATACAAACTTGGTCAGAACTTTTTGATAGATACGAATATATCAAGAAAAATTACTAAATTAGTTCAAGGCCAGTTAGCTGACCCAATAATTGAGGTAGGCCCTGGAACGGGTTCTTTGACAAGTGAACTCTTAAAAGATAATTACAGAATTAAAGCTGTTGAGATCGATAAGGCTGCTTCAGAAGTATTAAGTGAAAGATTTTCAGGAATTCCTAATATTGAAATATTTAATGAAGACGCTATGGATTTTGATTATAAGACTTTGACAGGACCATGGTGGATATTTGTATCAAATTTGCCATACAATATAGGAACAAGATTATTGGTTAAGTTAATTATCGATGTTCCTGTAATTCACAGATATGTAGTAATGGTCCAAAAAGAAGTTGCTGAAAGAATGGTCGCAAAATCAAGTACTAAAGACTATGGTTCACTCTCAGTTTTATTTCAACTATTTACTGAAACAAAGATACAATTCGATGTTTCAAAAAACTGTTTTTCTCCACAACCTAAAGTTACTTCCTCAGTTGTAACAGTCCAAAGAGAGAGTTTGTTTGATGAAGAAATTAGACTTCAAGCATTTGAGATTTCAAAAATTGCTTTTCAACAAAAAAGAAAAAAAATCAGAAGCTCTTTAAGTTCAATAATTAATGAAGATCATCTTGTAAAAATTAATATTGACCCAAACCAACGTGCTGCTGACCTAAGCCCAGAATTATATTACGAAATTGCTAAGGAGTTACAATGAAACTTCATACATCAGCAAAAATTAATTTAAATTTAAAAATTTTTCCTGAAAAAAAAGATAATTTTCATAAATTGTCAACAATTATGATCCCTATAGATATTTTTGATGAGTTAGAAATAGTTGAATCGTCTGAAGATTTAATTACATTTAGTGACAAAAATTTAAATCAAATTGAAAGCACTATCCATAAAGCCTTAAAACTTTTAAGAAACGTCAATCCAAAATTTGATAAGTATTTTTGTATCAATGTTGATAAAAAAATTCCATACAATAGTGGACTTGGTGGAGGCAGTTCGGATGCTGGAGCAGTAATTCGATATCTTTGTGACAACTACCAATTGAACTTACCTATGAATATAGACATAGTCCGAGAAGTGGGAAGTGATGTACCTTTTTTTGTTGAGGGAGTTGTTTCTAAGGTTGAAGGTATTGGTGAGATTGTAAATCCTATAGAGATAGATAGAGATTTAAACTTACTTATTGCAGTTCCGAAGATTGGGTTAAGTACAAAAGAAGTATTTGATACTTATGATACTTTAAGTTCTAGTACAAAAGACATATATATGTTAGATGATATAGAAATTTTCAATGACCTCTGGCCAGCTTCTATAAAAGTTTATCCAGAGATAAAGATTGTAAAAGAGTCACTTGAAGAAAAATATCAAAATAAATTCTTCATGTCTGGAAGTGGTTCATCATTCTTCTCAATCATTGACAAGCCAAAGGAAATAAAAATAGAAAAAGATGATTTAAATTTCATTCAGGTTTCTAAAAAAATTGATTCTAGTTTGTATCAAAATGATGATTAATATGTGTATATAACAAATGGGGGATGGTGTAATTGGCAACACATTGGGTTTTGGTCCCAACGTTGAGGGTTCGAGTCCTTCTCCCCCAGCCAGTATTTTTTAAATGAGTATTTCAGTTATAGTTTTAGCAGCAGGTAAAGGAACTCGGATGAAGTCTGAGTTACCCAAGGTTTTACATCATGTTCTCGGAAAGACTTTGCTATCTCATGTTTTTGATGCCTTATCCTCTATTGATAATAAATTTGTAGTAGTTGGACATGAATCAGATTTGGTAATAAATTCAATTCCATCTTTAATAAAAAACGTTATTCAAAAAGAGCAATTGGGCACTGGTCATGCTGTATCGATCGCAATTAATTCTGAAGTTTTTAAAGAGATTAAATCAGAGTTTACACTTGTTGTCCCTGGTGATGTTCCAGCAATTAATGAAGATGATATTGACTCACTCATTGATGGAGTAAAAAAGAAAGCCTCTCCTGTGGGATTCCTAACTGCTTTTGTTGACAATCCTTTCGGTTACGGAAGGGTAGTTAAGAATAATCAAGAAATAAAAATTGTTGAAGAAAAAGACTGTAGCGAAGAAGAAAAAGCAATTAATGAAATCAATTCTGGTGTATATTGTTTTAGGACAGAATTTCTTGTAGAGAATATCGATAATCTAAATACTGAAAATGCCCAGGGTGAATTTTATTTAACTGACTTAATAGGTATTGCAAATAATCAAAAACAAGATATCGTTATAGTACAAGTAGATGAAGATTCAATTAAGGGAATAAACTCTATGAGTCAACTAAACGAAGTTGAAGACATAATGCAGAAAAAGTTAATTGAAAGTTTCATGGAACAAGGTGTCTATTTTCAAGATCCAACATCCACTTATATAGATGCAGATGTAACAATATCATCTGGTACCAAAGTTCTAGCTAACACACACTTAACCGGTAAAACAAGTATTGATGAAAATTGCACTATTGGTCCAAATGCTCAAATAAATGATTCAAGTATTGGAAAAAATTCTAAAGTGATAAATTCGGTTGTAGATACATCAACTATTCACGAAAACGGTAATATCGGTCCTTTTGCACATATTAGACCTGGCTCTGAGCTTGGAGAGGGAGTAAAAGTTGGGTCTTTTGCTGAGACTAAAAAATCAAAGATAGGTAAAGGAAGTAAAGTGCCACACCTTGCTTATGTAGGGGATGCAGAACTCGGTGAAAATGTTAACTTTTCGGCTGGTTCGATCACTGTAAATTATGACGGGAAAGAAAAGCATAAAACTGATATAAAAGACGGTGCCTTCATAGGGTCTGACGTAATGTTGGTAGCTCCTGTAACTATTGGGGAAGAGTCAATGATAGGGGCAGGTTCTGTAATAACCAAAGATGTCCCTGCAAAAGCTTTAGGAATTGAGAGAAATAATCAAAAAAATGTTGAAGGATATGTAGACAGGAAAAAGAAAAAATGATTGAACAACCAGGTAAGAAAAAGATGCTGCTTTTTTCAGGATCGTCTAACGTCGAACTTGCATCTAAAGTTGCATCCAACCTAGGTACAGACCTCTCAACTGTAGAATCCAAGGAGTTTGCCAGTGGTGAAATTTATATAAGGCTCAATGACAGCGTAAGGGGTGCTGATTGTTTTGTTATGCAAAGTCACTCTGGTGATGTAAATAAAACAATTATGGAACAGTTAGTTTTAGTGGATGCCCTGAAAAGAGCTTCTGCAAAAAGAATTACGGCAGTCCTGCCTTTCTACCCATATTCAAGACAGGACAAAAAAGCATTACCTCGTGAACCAATTACAGCAAGGCTGATTGGGGATATGTATATAGCTGCAGGAGTGGATAGATTAGTTTCAATAGATTTACATACTCAACAGATTCAGGGATTTGTTGACCAACCATTCGACCACTTAACAGCTATGCCTTTATTCGTTGATTATTTTAAACAGAAGTATGATGGTCCAATTTCCATAATATCTCCTGATGCTGGTGGCGTAGGCAGAGCTACAACTTTTGCTAAACATTTAGAGGCGTATGTTGGCTTTGTACATAAGAAGAGAGATCCAAAAATTCATAATGAAGTTAAATCTTTTACAGTCATTGGTGAAGTTGAAGACAGGCATGTGATTATCTTAGATGACATCATTGACACAGGTAGAACAATTGCTGCTGCTTCAAGAATAATAAGAGAAAAAGGTGTTAAGTCCTTAAGTGTTGCTGCTACTCATGGAATTTTTTCAGAGAGTTCTATAGAAGAATTAAAAGACGCACCAATTGATAATATAATTGTCACAGATACATTGACCCAAAATGGAAATTCAAAAGAAATTGGAAATGTAGAGGTCTTAAGTGTTTCTACAATAATTGCAAACGCACTAACATCAATATTTACGGATGATTCCGTCTCAGCATTATTTATGGGCGAAAACGTTTTATAGGAGAAAAGATGACAAATAAAATAAAAGCAAAAATTTATATGGTAGGTTCAACCGCTGGAGTTGAGGTTGATATAAAAGATAAAGCTAAGTTTTTAGATGAACTAAAAAAATTATCATCAGAAAATGATTTCTATATTCACACTGATGAAGACGGAGAAATAGCTATTAATACCTCATTGATACAAGCTATAGAATTTAGTGACGATAAAGATGGAAAAAGGGGAGCAGGTTTCTCTAGTAATTAATTACTAAACCAGTTTTTCGGTACTGCCTTCTAATTGATTTTCTTTGTTCTTCATCTGTACCACCCCAGATGCCAGAATCTTGATTAGTTCTAATTGCATAATCTAAACATTCATTCACTACAGGGCATTCCATGCAAATAGCTTTTGCCTCATTTGCCTGTTTCATAGCTTTCATTGATGATCCAACTGGAAAGAAAAGATCTGTATCAGAGTACGAACAGCTTCCTTCGAGCATCCAATCTTCTTGTTCAAAATCAATGTTTAACATTTACACATACTTCCTTACTTTGTGAAAAATTTCACAAGCTAGTTACTTAATAGTACTAAACTCGAATTTATATGGAGTCATTTTGAGAAAAATTTTTGGCCATAGAGGTTTACCTCGTATTTACCAGGAAAATACTTTTTCTAGTATTAACAAAGCTTTTGAATACTGCGATTTTGTTGAAACTGATGTACGTATAACAAAAGACAATCAACTTATACTCTTCCACGATCCAAATATTGGTGATGACTTGATTAAGGATTTAACACTATCAGAACTTGATTTAGTTCTAGAAGATGGTTCATTGGAAGATAGAGTTTTAACTTCTAGGGATCAGATTGATGGAAAAGTCAATTTTGAAATTAAAACTGATACTTTAGAGGATGCAGAAGTTGATATACTCTTTCAAAAAATGTTATCTATTTTAAACGATCAAGATATCATTACTTCGTTTAATTGGAAAGCTATACAATCTTTTAAACATTTATTTAATTGCCATTACGGAGTAATTTTTGATAAAGAAGAGGAACTATTTGAAGCTAGGTCACTCTCTCTTCATGATGAAAACTTATTTTTTATGACACACCATAATCTAATTGATAGTAGAAACTTTGATCTACCAAAACATAAGACTGTACTTTGGACAGTAAATGATGAGAAAGATTTTCAGAGATATATGGAAATGGAAATATACGGAATTGTCACAGACATTCCTGATACAATGCAGTTATATAGAAAGTGAGATTATGGCTTTAATTGATGATTTAAGTGATGCTTTAAAAGAGGCAATGAAGGCTAAAGATAAGCCTAAATTAGATGCTATTAGACAAGTACAAACTGAGATTGCTAAAAAGAAATCTGAAAAAGGCGAGGAAGCGACAGACGAATTAGTTCTTGGAGTTATATCCTCTTATGTGAAAAAAATGACAAAAGCTGTTGAAGAATATAAATCACTTGGTGACAGAGGCGTAGAGATGGCAGATAAGATTCAATTTGAGATAGATTTTCTAAGTGGTTGGTTGCCAGAACAATTAAGTGAGGAAGAGGTTTCAACAATTATCGATGAAGTACTTTCTGAGATGGGTGATGTTGACATGTCTCAAATGGGTAAAATAATCGGTTCTGTCATGGCAAAAGCAGATGGGCTTGATGGTTCAGTTGTTAGCAAATTAGTCAGGGAAAAAATTCAATAAAATCATTTTAGAATAGAATTGTTTCTATTTAAAATTTGTCTTTATGGCAAATTCACTAAAAGTTTTTATCGGTGTAAGTATTTTATTTTCGATTTTCTTAGTTAGTGTCTTTGGCACTAAATCTGACACAATCTACGAAACTAAATCGCTAGAAATTCAATACTCTGATTGCGGAGAAAGAGATTACTCAAATACTAATTTTTTAGATGTAAGCAATATTCAAGAATTTTTGAAAAATGAAAATTTTTTCGAGGGAAAAATAAGTGGCTATCTAGACGATGCTTTGCTCGCATCTATAAAAACATTTCAAAAATTTACCGGTATTAGGGTAGATGGAGTTATTGGACCATCAACTCATAAAGCTATGACTAGTTTTGATCCATGTAAAAGGACAGTAAATACAATTTTGATTGATTGCGGAGGATATCTTGCATATAAAGAATGTGTTTGGTTTTTTGGTAATCAAAATTTAGCTTCAGAAATAAGTTCAACAATATCGACTACAACCACAATTCCAGCTGAGGATATATCAAATATGGTTGATTGTGATGATGGTGGAAAAATGTGGCATGGAGATCAAGGCATATTGTGGAATCAAGCCGGAGAATCTGTAACTTATAATAATTGTGATGAACATGATGAAGCAAAAAAACGTGGTTATGACTTCACAGAGCAACCCATTCCTGGAGTCACGCCTGGGGTAGGCCAGTCTATTACCTCACCATCAACTTCTTTGACTCCAACAATAATTAATTTGGTATCAGTAACTATTGCAGAAAATCAAAAATCTGTTGTTACAATTAATGCTACAAACCCACTTGGTGGTTCAATGATTTATTCCCTTTCTGGTACTGACTCACACCTAATGACAGTTGATTCAGATGGTGTGATTGTATTAAATTCTGATGCAAATTATGAAGAAAAAGCGAGCTATAGTCTTACTGCAAATGTAACAAATGCTAACGGAACAACTTCGAAAGCATTTACAATTAATGTTTCTGACATAAGTGAGGATGGAATTGTTGATTTACTTTATGTTGCTGCTGGAGGAGCAAGAGATATTGACGAGAGTGCAATGAATAGCAGTATTGATGATGATATAGCTACAAACAATACTATTTTTACAGATAGCCAAGTTGACATTACCTATACAAAGCGAGCATTTTTGGATTCCACTGAAACTTTTAATGTCACAGCTAACCAAGCGTTCTATGATTTGTGGCAGGACTCTGACGACTCAAAGAACAAAGTTAAGTATGGGGCAGATTATGTAGTTTTTTTTAGCGGTAAAGTAGCAAACCCTGATCCGACGGATTTCTCTTACCGTTATACTCCCTACAACGGTTTTAATCCAAACGGAATACTCGACACATCAATTGACAATACAACAAATTGGTCGGCTAACTCAGGAGGTAACCTGTTAGTTACATATGCATATTTTAGTTGCAGTAACTTTACCTTAGTTTGTACTGGACCACTAATTGCAGCAACTGCTCATGAGCTTGGTCACAATCTGAATGGTAATCACTCAAGAACACAGATCTCTTCTGCGGCTAGTGGTAGTGGGTATAACTTTGGTTACCAAGGAGGAGTTTATCAAGATGGTTTTATGACTGTAATGGCATATAACGGTCGTAATTTTGCTCAAGGTAATGACTATACATTGGACAATACTAATACATTTTCAAATCCGGATATTAATTGTACTGGAGATCAGGGAACCTCGTATTCTTGTGGAGTTGAGAATGAAGCTGATTTTGCTAGATATTTAAATGAAAATAAATCTAAATATCAAGATATGCTCCATAGGACAAATTTAGGAGAAACTACAGATACATATTCCATGTTATCAACTGCTTATTTTCCGCTAAATGATGGCGGAACAGCAACTTTTACTGATGGGTCAAATAGTAAAACCTTTTACACAATAAAAGGTTCAGACACAACTGTCTCAAGCACAACATATCAGACCTTTAAATGGTGTGATGATACAACTTGTAATTTATCTGGTTCCGATAAAAGAATTGCTTTTGAGATTTATGTAAACAGTGGTAATTATTATCTTAAGTCACAACATTTTGATCAACATTATGGACTAGGTTCTGGTGGTGGTTCAGTTGCTCTCACGTTTACAGCACCTTGCTTGTTTATGGAGAAATACCAAGTTCTTGGTGATTATGCAGAAGCTGATTGTAATTCGTCGGTTTCAGATTTTGATGCTTCAGAGGGAAATTCATACAATTTCCATAATTATACTTCTAAAGAATTAGCTTATTCCCCTTATGGCTCATATGATACAAAAAAATTCCAGTACACATACTATGATCGAGACAGTCATGTCATTGAAAGATATGTGTTTTGGCTCTCAGACCAAGTAGGTGTTGTAAAATTTTTGGATTCTAATGACGTGCTATGGAGACTAACTGCAGTCGATTCGGATGGAGACGGTACTGACAATGCAACGGATACAGATGATGATGGTGATGGAGTAGCGGATGCTTCAGATGCATTCCCTCTTGACCCAAATGCTAGTTCAGATGCCGATTCCGACGGTATAGCTGATGGTGATGAATAAAAAACTGTTGTTTCAATTTAAATAACATTTATCCTTACTAAATATGGAAAATAAATCATTTAATGTAGCTGT
>Ga0181395_1000505_pt1 | contig 16504 bp, 30 predicted proteins | sample 18SPOviralmetaG_FD_130124 | JGI IMG/M metagenome (GOLD analysis project Ga0181395, IMG submission 130124) | Marine viral communities from the oligotrophic San Pedro Time Series (SPOT) site, San Pedro Channel, CA, USA - 18 SPOT_SRF_2010-12-16 | ecosystem: Environmental > Aquatic > Marine > Strait...
GGATATGAAGAATGAATCATATCATGACATAGAAGTATCAAGTATACTCAACATAACATGAAAAGACTCTGGACAATATGGAAACACGCATTAGGTTCTTATAGTGAAGAAGATGGATTCGATCCAAAGAATGATACAGCAGTAACAATCATAAGAACAATTATAGTAGTATCTAATCTTCTCTGTGCTTATGTAATCATGATCAATATCATTAGTAAGTGGTAGACACTATACATATACTATTCTTTCTCCGAAGTACACTCTATTTTCTCATGACAATCTAAATCTGTCAAGGACTAATGTGTTACCATTGCTCTGAGATGTTGCATGATAGTAGATAGAGAGAAAGCGCCTCAGAACTAAAAAATACCCAGAAAAAAAATTTTGAACTACGCGGTTTTAAAATTGCTTTAGTTTCTCATAAACACCCACGATACTTAAACCCCTAACCCTGATATGAGGTTCGCGGAGTATATACCTACCCCCCCCTCCTATAATTTTCGAAAATACTTGATACCGCAGGTACACTTTTGATATACTATATACATGATGAGAAATAACCAAAAAACATTTAAAGTCAATCTGACTCATATAGCAACAAGCTATCCTGAAAGTGTTGATCTAACAGATAGTCAACATCATTCATTAACATTCAAACATAGGAGTAATGACGGTACACTACTGAGTACTCCATTACAAGATGAAGTATTGGATTTGATATTGTCGAGTGCTCTCGGTGATGATTGGGCTGATCAGTACTTCTTTGATACTATTAGTCATATAAAGATATAGTTTAGTCGCGGCTGAGAACGAGTTACAGTAAGGGCTGTAGCTATTCCCGTATCTGAACCGGTAAGAATGTACTCGTATCCCCTCGAGGTTTCCATTGAATTGGCTCGAAATCTGTTAAGTGACTGACTCGTAATCGTATATGTAGCATGTCATTAAGACACAATGGATCATTCATCTGTTGTAACTGTAACAATAACTCCTGTAACTTAGCCTTATTCCTTGTAGTGTGAGTCACTATAAGGTCCTTCTCTAGTGTTCCCTCATACTCTTTAACGTACTTAGAGCTTCCGAAGTACTTCTCGAACTGTTTCTCTGTCTTACAACTGTACCCTATGTAGTACCTCCCGTCAGGAAAGTATGTACAGTAGACGCGATGGAGTTTCGTCTGAGAAGCCTTTCTCTTTCTACGTTTCGTCTTTGGGTTCGTCTTCTCACTCATACGCGGGTTTTTGATATATAATTTAGTGTTCTAAAACTGTTTACTCAAAGAGAATCATCATCTTCTGAGTCTTCACAAGGCCCTACACCCCTTGATAACACTAGTATTAACCAACACCATAGAGATGAAACTATGAGAACGACTATAATATCTTCAAACCACACTCTAATTGTCTCCGAATAAATCTCTTTTACTACTCTGAGACACATCTAAAGATCCATAAGAGTCTTCTCTTTCTCTTATGAACTCTCTGTTCATGGGTTGATTTCGTTGAAAATTGTGTAATCCAACTCTTACTAGATGTCTTATTAAGTCTGATCGATTGAATCCTTGATCCATACACCATTGACTCTCTAGAGCTTCGTCTATGAGTTTAACTATATGTCTTTCGAATCGTATGTTTTGACTCTCTGTATATCTTCTTATTGCCATTATAAGAAGTATTTAGGGAGTTTTTTGACGCGTCTAAGTGAAGCTTCTTGGGTGTGGATTCTTCGTATACGCTAATGTTGTGTCGAGTTTTTCTTCTACTGGACTACCGTTGGCGTCGTATCCGTGAACTGTGTAGTCTGTACTCTTATTACCTGGAAATCTGTGTTCGTTTTCGAGTATACTATGAGCTTCTTCCATCTGACTATCTAAGCTCGTATCGCTCGTGCCTTCGGTTATGGTTTGTTGCGCGGCGATGATAGCTGGTTCTTCTGTGATATCACCCATTCCATGTAATGACATTTGAGGTGTGATGTCAGGTAAATTGTCTTCGTGTCTATACGGTTTCTCTCTATCGTACCAGTATAATTGTCTTATCTTTGTTCCTAATTGACTATCGTTTGGGTTCTTTTCTACTAATAGTATTACTTCTTCGTGTGTTATCATTGTTCTATCTCTCTGATTCTATCGGTTTATGTTGTGTTCTTCTTATCTCTTTATAGGGTAAACTCTTGCCATCTCTTATCATTTCGTATAGATCACGCATGATTCTTTCTCTAGTTGGGTGGGTTTTACCATCAATCGCTTCAGAAGGTTGATCTGTATAGTTTAGGGTTATTTGTACTTCTACTGATTGTTTCATGTTATCTCCAATGTGGGCCTTCTACCCATGTTACTAGTGAATGTCTTGTACCAGATGTTACTGGTTGGACTTGATGTTTATAGAATGACGGAAAGATCAATACTGTACCTTTCTCTCTGTATTCTTCGGGTAATTTGTCTATACCAGACTCGAATTCGAATTCACCACCAGTATAGTCTTGTGGATCACTTAATTGTAGTGTGAGACTCAATTTTCTATGATACGGTTGTGAATTCTTGAAGTCAACATCATGATGCCAACCATAACGACCTTCGTTGAGTCCTTTGTATGTTGTAAATTGTAGTTCGTTTATGTATCTTACATCTACATCAAATGAGTCACGATTAGCTCTATTGACATAAGACCATAGCATATTAATGAGTTCTGTTTCACTATTAGCGTTTAACCATCGTATGTCACACTCTCGATAGTCTGATTTAGTTGATTCTTTGTTGAATCCGATTGTCGATTCTACGGGTTCGTATGACTCTGTACAGTATTGTACGAAATCGTCACACCATTTTGGGTCTATAGCACTCTTAAAGTACAACCATTGTTCATGTCTCATGCTAATCTTCTGATCAAGTTTCTTCTTGATTCTTCATTCATAATACAGTTCATCCAAGCTTCACCATCAAACTCCCAAGGTTCACAATACTCATATATGGGTTCAAGTTCTTCCATATCTCTTTCAGATTCTTCTTCGGGACAAATATATGTACCATCTCTGTCGTTATAACAAAGTCCTGGTAATACTACACTTGTTGTACAACTAGTCAATGATAAGAACATTAATGATCCTATTATGAATGTCGTATATATTGTTGTTTCTAGATACTCTCTAGTGAACGCTCTCTTTATCAATTTCATCATAATCTATATTCTCCTCTTCACGATATATTTCTTCACCACAAAACGTACAATAATGAGGTATATACTGTAATCCCATTTCATGTTCTACTGTAAAGTCAGCACCACATTCATCACAAAACATCTCTATACAGTTTTCTTCGTGGTGTTCTAGTGTATCCATTAGTATTTATTCTCTTTTATGAACGCTTCAAATTCTGTATATCCACCTATGTAAGTCCAAGTGTTCTCTGTTTCTCTAATTCGAATTTGTGGAAATGTTCTAGCTGTTGGAAACTGTTCAAAGAGTTCTTCTCTAGTGAAGTCAACATCTAACATATATTTGTCATATGTATGAAAACCTTGTTCTGATTTATCACATACTTGTTGTGCTAAAAATAACGCTTTGTCACAAAATGGACAAGCTGGTTTACTATAAATCTCTATTTTCATTTGAATAACTCCTGTATTACATACATTGATACACCCATGAATCCTAAGACTACAAATTGTACAACTGACATAACAGCTACTTGTTTCATTGGGTGTGTTTTCTCTATCTCATCTAATTTCATAGTTTTACTGCCAATAAGATGAATATACCGAACATGATGATGTTAGCGAAGAACATGAGTCCTGCTAATATAGTGTGATACCATATCCATCTAGTTTTATACGCGTTCTCTATTGTTAAATCTGCTGGGTCAGGTGATTCGTCTAGTTGTTGTTGTACTAAATCGTCTTCTTCTCTAGAACCCCATAGTATTTGATACCACTTCTTCATTATTTATCCTTTTAATTCGACCTCGACATATTTACCTAACATTTCAATATCACCATCTGATAACATACCAGCTTGACCCCACATTGTATTACTCATTGGACCCACTTCTTCTCTATTCTTATAAGCATATAGTCTATTAGATATGTAGTCAGCTGATTGACCAGCTAATTTTGGAAAGACAGCCATACCTTCACCATTAGTCCCATGACACGCGGCACAACCTGCCCATAGTCCTTTGATAGAACTGAATTCATCTAATGACGCGAGTTGTTGTTTTCTTCTTTCTTGTTCTACAGAAGTTCCAAACAATGCTACATATTCTTCGTAACATTCTCCAATACAAGTACTATTACTTTTACTACCTTTATACTGTAAGTCAGGATATATAACTTCGGCGAAAAATCCCGAAAATATAAGACACCCAAACAATACCATTCCTAATTCTCTCATAATTTAAAATCTCCAAATGTATCACCTTCAATATCTTGTTTGATACCACCTATGATATATGACTCTATCTCTGTTTCTTGTGGTGCGTTTTGTTGTCCACGACTTGATAACCAATGTTGTGTCCAAGGTAGAGGATTGTTTCGTGTTGAGATATCAAAGATCGGATCAAGTCCTATACCTCTGAGTCTCTTGTTAGCTATGAATTCTACATACTGACATAGTAATGTCTCACTAAGACCGATCATTGATCCGTCTTTAAACAGATACGATGCCCACTCTTTTTCTTCTTTTACAGCTTGTCTGTACATTTCATAGACTTCTTCTTCACATTCTTTCATGATTGATAACATCTCTTTATCATTCTCATACTTTTGATAATTCTTAATGATGTGTTGTGATATAGCTAAGTGTTGAGACTCATCACGAGCAATCAGACTTATTATCTTTGCTGATCCCTCCATAAGTCTCAACTCACCAAACCCAAATGTACAAGCGAATGATACATAGAATCGAACTCCCTCTAAGATGTTGATAGATATCATCATCAAATAGAATCGTTTTTTGAGTTCTCTAACATCATTTACTTGGCCAAGTTTCCACCTCATTGCGTAATCTATGAAATCATCATATCCTTTTGTTACAGACTCAGCTCTTTGTACAATTTCTTTCGTATCAAGTATTGTATCGAACACTTCTGTCGGATTTGAGTATAGATTCTTCACAATGTAAGTATAAGATCGACTATGTATAGACTCCATAAAGTCCCAAGCTAATATACAACCCTCAAGTTCTGGTATAGAACAGTACGGCAGTAGGGCTAAAGCTGGACCACGACCTTGTACTGAGTCTAAAAGTGTTTGATACTTTAGATTACTCGTAAAGATGTGTTTTTGTCCTTCGTCTAGTGATTGATAATCGTTTCGATCTTTCTGTAGAGATACTTCTTCTGGTCTCCAGAAATATCCTAGTTGTGTTTGTGTCAATTTATCAAATATCGGATATTTGAATTCATCATATCTTTGTGTGTTTAGTTCTTCACCAAAGAACATTGGTTGTTTTAATGTATTTACTTTCATTTTGTTAAATATGCTCATATATTACAGGCCTCACAATCTTCTTCATCATCTACATCTGGACCATAATCTTTAAAGTCTTCATGCATGTTATTAGAAATGATATCTTTAGCGTCAGCTTCGATATCTTCGTCGGTTTTACTATCGTATGTATTCTGATAATATGAAGTCTTCCACCCATATTTATATGTGTTCAACATATCTTTAGCCATGACTGATAAAGGTACTTCATTATTATCGTAGTTTTCAGGATTATATGACCAATTACCAGAGATACCTTGATCAAAGAACTTCTGCATAATAGCTACAATCTTGATATATCCATCGTTGTTAAGTTGATCCCATAATAATGTATAGAAATTCTTTAGATGAGGATATCCAGGTACTATCTGTTTCAACGGACCCTTTTTAGATTTCTTGATTGACAAGTAATCTCTAGGTGGTTCTATACCATTAGTCTCATTTGATACAACAGAAGAGCTCTCAGACGGCATCTGTGCCGATAATGTACTGTTTCTCACTCCATACTTAACTACTTCTTCTCTAAGAGACATCCAATCACACTCATATTTAGGTTTGACAATCTCGTCAACTTCTTTCTTATAATGATCTATAGGTAGTAATCCACCATGATATTTTGTTTGACTGACATATCCACAAGCACCTTTCTCTTTCGCTAGTTCAACTGATGTCTTGATCAAATTATACTGAAAGTGTTCAGTTAATCTATGAACTAGTTTATGAGCTTTAGGATCATCATACTTGACTTTGTTCTTAGCTAGAAAATGAGCTAATCCGATATATCCGATACCAAGACTTCTTCTATTTTTAGTTGATATCTCAGCGGCTTCTATTGGATAGTTTTGATAATCGATTACTTCATCTAGTGATCTAACTGCTAGATCACATAGTTCAGGTAAGTCTTTTAAATCTTGAGTCAACTGACCGACATTGATAGCTGATAGAATACATAAAGCTATTTCTCCGTCAGGATCATTAGGTGAATTCAGAGGTGTTGTAGGCAATGTTATTTCTTGACATAGATTTGACATATTAATCTTCGCTTCATCTACATTGAAAGATGAATGAGTATTACAATGATCTATGTTCATGATATAAATTCGACCTGTCTCAGCTCTTTCTTTGAGTAACCCCATGAACAAGGTCTGAGCGTTTACTTTAGTTTTGGGTACTGAGTAAGCTCTTTCATACTGTTCATAGAGTTCATCAAATTTATCTGTACCGAAAGCCTCATATAGACCTGGTACTTCGTGAGGTGAAAATAATGTTATGTCTTCGTTCTTGAGAAATCTCTCATAGAATAGTTTAGATAATTGTATTGAGTAGTCTAGTTTTCTGACTCTGTTGTCTTCTGTACCTTTGTTGTTTTTAAGAACAATAATGTCTTCAATTTCTTGATGCCATATCGGAAAATGTACAGTCGCTGAACCACCTCGAACACCATTTTGAGTACAACAACGAACTGTTGATTCAAATTTCTTAAGAAATGGAATGACACCTGTATGTTGTACCTCACCACCCCGAATCTTTGAACCCAATCCTCGAATTCTACCAGAATTAATACCAATTCCCGCACGCTGAGCCACATACCTACCAATAGCCATATCAGAACTAAAAATACTGTCAAGAGAATCATCACTATCGACAAGAACACAACTCGCAAACTGTCGTAAAGGAGTACGAATACCAGCCATGATAGGTGTCGGAATATTGATTTTAAATGTTGAAACAGCGTCATAGTATCTTTTGACATACGACAACCTCTTATCTGACGGATAGTTCTTGAATAAGACAGCTGCTATCAACATATACATATATTGAGGTGACTCAAATATCTTTCCAGAACTTCTATCTTGAACTAGATATTTGTCTACAACCTGTCTTAGACCAGCATATGTAAACAACAAATCTCTATCGTGTTTCATATGACTGTCTAATTTATCCCACTCCTCATCACTATAATATGTAATGAGTTTCTCGTCATACACTTCATAATTGATATTTCGTGTAACGATATCTTTCAATGGTGGATAAATCTTTGAATCTTTCCATTTAGTGTTAAACACACTTTTTCTTATTTGAAACAACAACAATCTAGCTGCTACATACTGATAATTTGGTGTCTCCAAACTAATCAGATCAGCGGCTGACTTAATGAGAATACTTTGTATCTCTGTTGAAGTCATTCCATCATAAAATTGAAGTCCAGAGTTCATCTCTACAGCTGAAGCTGATACACCAGCCACATCACTACAAGACGCCTCTACCATTCTATGTACTTTCTCTAAATCTATTGGTTCTATTTCACCACTTCGCTTAACAATCTTTTGTTGATCCTCACCCACTAATTCTACTCCAGTCGCTCAAGGCCATTCTCGCTGATAACCCTGAAAATTTATTTTTGTTAATAATATCTTCTATAACATTAGAAGATAAACCATTCAATACCATATCATTGATATCTTTTTGTAATATAGTCTTTGGCCAAAAACAGATAGTGAATCCGTCTTCTATTACTTGACTCATCAATTTGTGTAACTGAGGGTTTCTTCTCTCATTATCAAACACTACCACAGCTTGTTCTGTAGGTACTATTGAATTTAATTTTGAGAAGTCACTCCCAGCGACTGCAATCGAGTTAGGAAGAAACAAGCTATCAATCGGACCTTCTGTAACATATACTACTTTATTATAATCGACTGTTCGTAAGCCGTAGATGAGTGGTTCTTGATCATCAAATTTTAGTGTAAGATATCTTAGTTTATTGTTATTTAAAGCCCTGCCTGAAACTCCCACTAATTTACCTTGTCTTGAATAGAAAGGTAAAACTAATCTTGGGTCATTTCCAAACACTCTATCTCTATACTTATAATCCAAAGAACTTAGAGATTGACAATTTTCAATATAGTATAATTCGTCCCATCTGTGCTTCGGAATCTTTCTATGATTGAGATAATCTATCGCTACTTGACTATCGATTGCTGATACACAACCCACTTTTTTGAGAGGATCATCTTTAAATATCGGTGTCGTTGTCTTCTCTATAACACTTGTAAATGAAGGTTCTTTCTTATAGAACTTTTCTACACAATACTCATTATATAGTTTTGTATCATGATCTTTTAGAAACTTACTGAAAGCTTTAGATATAGAACAATTATGACATTTGTATACAAAAGTCTCTTTCATTTTGAAATGATAACCACGTGCCTTATGACTATTCTTTTCAGAATCACCACAATACGGACACGAATGATTAAGTAAGTCTTCGGTTTTCCACTTGACGTTTCTAAACCTAGAACTTATTAATCGTAAATATTTTTTATCAACCCAAAACATAATGTATACTACTTATTATACTAGCATATGCCTATTTGTCAAGGACTTGATTTTACTTATTTTTTAGTGACTTTAGCTCCGACAGCTTCTTTATCATTGATTGTTACATTACGATAATATACAACTACTTCTTGTACTTCTCGAATGTATCTTCTGAGTTCTTGCATATTGTATGCCATCAACTCATAGTCTTCTGTAGTGATCGCGAAGAATACTACATCACCACTATTCTTTTTCTTTACTTCATCTAAGAATTTATCTAAGTATGTGTAACCTTCTGGCCAATCATTTTCTTTACCGTTTTTACATACTCTTACAGGTTTACCATTTTCTTTCAATAAACCATCAGGGTGATCCATCTTCGGTCTTTTAAACTTCTCTTTACCCTCTTTATCAAACTGTTTAGGTTCATATGACTCTTTGACACATGGATTAATGATTTTAGCTGATGAAACTACATGCCATTGAGGATCTTTAAGATCAATATTTCTCGGCATTGTTGGTTGAATAATGTCTATTTCAATAGGTTTAGATGAAACCTCTATCTGTTTTGTTCCGAATACGGAACACCCACTAATTGTTAGGATTAATGTCGGAACTAGGATCGTCCAACGAATCAAGCTCTTTGCTATCATTTTCTATACTCCTGAAAACCGCTGATGTAGCATCATTGGCATCTTTTTCAATTAAACCTGGTTTAGCTATCGCTAATTTATTCAGATTATGTCTTCTGAATATATCCAAGTACCCGTTCATCTCAGCTTCTATCTGAGCGTTTCTAGAAGATAACTGATTCAAAGCTTGACCTTGTTTCTCATAACTTTCTTTAATAGTAGCTATCGCTTCTTCTTGTTGTTGAATAGCAACTTCTAATTGCATATTGTTCATTGTTAATGTTTGATTCTCTGAATACAACCACCAACAACCTAATCCTAAAATTAGTATTATTGCTATAAAAAACTGTTGCATTATGAATTATCCTCAATGTATTGTTTTAAATCACCTACAGTATGAAGTGTTTCAGCATCATCATCTGGTATTTCGATATCAAATTGTTCTTCGATCATCATAATAACTTCTACTATATTTAGTGAATCAGCACCAAGATCATTGACGAAATTTGAATCATCTTTAATTAAGTCTTGATCTATGTTTAGATTCTGTGCTATTATTTTTTCAATCATGAGAATTTCCTCTGTATATATTTAAAAATACTATAAATTGTTAGACCATAGAATGCTAATACACTCATTGGTAAAGCTATATAAGCTAGTTCCCAAGGTGATAAGAATAGAATCTCCCATGTGAAATTAATCGCTGCTTGTGCATCACCTAATTCTTCTGGCATTATAATTTGATTTTCTTCAAATATATCTACAATATCGTCCCATTCTTCTTCGGTGAGACACTCGTAATATTCTTCTGGACACTCACTCATTATTCAAATGTTTTAACTTCACCAACTATTGTTTCTGTCATGTAATCCATTGGTGTAGCTGTTTTTAGTTCTACATGAGTTCCATCATAAGTCTTGAACTTTATATGTTTCGGTGATTGTTTATAGAACTTTCTTACTGTAAAACTCTTGATTAAGACATCTACTACTTCACCTTCACTATTATATTTAGTGTGTGTTACATGAAGATATTTATGATCTTCGAAAAGTCTCATACATCTCAACCATAACCAAACAATGAAATCTTTTATCTGTATAACACAAGTTTTAAGAAAATTTAGAAAGTTAGACATCATGTCCGCCCTTCTTATTATAGTTAGCTGTGTCTTTAATTCTTTTCAATATTCTTTTCTTCTTCTTGACTAATACTGTAGAACTATCGTCACCTGTACCCGCTATGTGTGTACCTGTTGTAGTACCCATGTCTTCTCTCATTCTAGGTTCTTTTCTATTGTAAGTCTTACTGACTACTGATAGATTCTTCGGGTCATTGTTCTCAGGATTGTTATCTTTATGATGTACATCTTTACCCTTGATACCTTTTCGGTCTTTTAGAAGTCTTCTAGCAGCATTACGAGCCGCTCTACGAACCTTCTGTTCAGGTTTAGAATGATATCTTTCGTACTCTTTTTTATAGTCTCTACTCATTTTAAGTCATGTCCTGAACATATCATCATTTTGTTTTGATCGACATTATACATTCTGAATAGACTAATTCCATATACTTTTCCGACAGGTTTAGCACCTGAATGAATTAGTGTATCACCTCTTTCAGCTTCAAAATCTTCACTAATGATCATGTTTTGTCTGAGTTGAAATGTTTTTTCTGTTTCTAACTTTGTGATTGGTTCGAATTCTTCTAGAAGATTTTTGTCCAAAAGATCTGCTTCTTGTAGATATTTAAATACTTCTTTGTCTAACTGAGAACCAGTTAAACCTGTGTGTTCTTTTATAAGAAATAACGCGGCAGCATAAGAACCAAGTCTTGACTTACCACCTGGTAGTAATTCTATGATTCTTTTGAGATTGAATACAAGTCTGTGTAGAAAAGTAAATGCTTCTTTCTTTTCTTTTGTATCGATAGGGACTTCTTTATTTCTTTTACCTTTTTTGTCAATGATACCTAAATTAAAGGCTTCATGTTCAGTCCATTTTTTTGTTAAGAGTTTCAGAACTCTAAAGGTGATAACTGTGTCTATAGCTCTACTTGCCATATCTAAATTTCTCTCATTCGTTGTGTAACTTCGTTGTCTAATGGAATTTCTACTTTCCAATCTTCATCTATATAATTCAAATATAACAAACAAGTCTTTAAAATAGACCAATACTCGGTTTCGATTTTGAACTCTAACATTTTGATGGTGTTATCAACGCCAAACAAATTACTTAACACTATTAAATGATTGAGAATTAATCGTTCTCTTAACTCACCCGTTTTAGTGTACCGTTTTAGAAGTCTTTTTAGATATCGAAATCTTCTGATATCTTCATAAAATTCCTCTGTACTCGTACATTGAGGGTTATCGTAATATCTTATAGCGAAAAGTGTAAAATTGTCCTCATTGAGGTCTTCAAATATATCCATCATGTAAGTATATAGTACTTACGAAAACTAGTTCAATTTAGCTGATATTACATATCCACCTTGACCACTAACTGAGTAATCTACAGTCATTGATAAGTCTTCTGGTATTGTTGGTACTAATACATGAGTATCAGCTGGGTCAAATTTCTCACCATATTGATGTACATTCAAAGTTATTGAACCATCTTGTCCGAACTCTTGTTCTGACATATTGAATGTTAACCCTAGTTGTTGAACTTTACCTGCTAATTGAGTTAACGCTGCTTCTACAGAAGAATATTCCATACTTGAACAACCTTCTAACCATGTGTTAACTCTTTGTCTCACATCTTCTCTATCTAGCATATGAAAATCTTGAGGGATATCACTTGATATCCCACCAGATCCATTATGATGCTCTTGTATATAACCTTTAAAAGATTTCATAATTTTATCCTATTTACGCTACTACTGTAATTGAACCAGCTGCTGTACCAATTGACGCGGCACTTGTAATAGTCGCGTTTGTTGAAGTACCAGCATCTTTAATAGTACCTGAGTTCAAGTTCATAGCATTAGCACCGATTACTAATACATCATCAGCATTTGTAGCTGCGTTAGCTGCTGCGATCGCTAATGTGAATACTAACTCATTAGTACCTGTTCCAGAAGCGTATGGTAAGTTGTGTGGACCTCTACCTGTACCAGAACCCTGGTTTCCGTTAGTAACGGCTAAGTAAGGTACTCCGCTTCCTGTATCTACATCAACTGCTTCGTTAAATCTGGCTCTTACTGAAAGTGAGAATCCTGCTGATTTATCAGCTGCTGTTGTGATCCATTCGATTTCTGTTATGTCTGCTGAACCTAATGAAGTTGTCAATGAACCAATAGCCACTAAAACTTCTGGTGTGGCACTTGTATTACCATTACCAGACATTGTAGAACCTGCTTCGACTGTCCAACCACCGGCTGCGGCGTAGACTTCTTTCTTTTGTGCAGTAGTCAAGTGTTTAGGCTTTGACTCGTCTGCGTCTGTTGCTCCCCATAGTGGCATTGTTTTATCTCCCGATATTTAATTTAATTCTTATATGTATTTATACATCTAGAATATTTAAAAATTTATCAAAACTCTTTTTATCCTTCTGCATAGCTTTCTGGACTTGACCTCTTTGTAGAGGTTTAAGTTTTTCTAAATTCTTGATGATTTTATTAGCTTGATCTTGAGTAATCTTGACTTGCTTTTTATCATCTAGTTTAATCACACTACCATTCCTAAGATCGGCAGCTCCCTTTACTTGAACAAAGACATTTCTATCAGCCTTTCCTTGTTCACCCTTGTTTCCTTTCTGTTGAAAGAATTCAATCGCTGTATCTAATATTACAGGGTCTTTAGCATCTTTATACTTACCACCCATTTTGAGTGCTAACTTATCGATCATACCCTTAAGTTCTCTTTCACTTTTAGCCTTCATGACTAATGCGTGTAATAAATTATTACCTGCTTGATTCGGCATCCCCATATCTGGAGCTTTTCTACCTTCTGTAATCATTTTATTTAGCCTTAATGTAACCTAATTTTTTCATTTTTTCTCTAAAAGTTTTTCTTCTAGCGTCAATTTTAGATTGTTCTTTTTTATTGGCTTGTAGTTTCTTACGACCAGCTTTCTTAGCCATCGCGTGAGCATGTGATTCAGCTTTTGTTACACCCAATTCTTGTATCGATACCATTTCTTCGATACCATGAGCGAATTCTACTGTGTAATGTTTCACATCAAATGAACCGTCTTCTTGTTCTACTAGATCATGATCACCTGATACACAAACACCTGAACCCCACATAGCATGTTCTACATGAGTAGCACACATATGTGGTATATTGTTTTCTTTTACATCTTCATCTTTAGCTTTATAGTTCTTATCAATGTAGTTAAAGAATTCTTTTTTCTTATCTGTTGAAAGTTGAGCTGGTGAAGTAACATCAAATCTTTTTAATGCTGATTGGAAAAACTTGACATACGCGTCTTGATCTTCTTTTTTCATCTCTTTAAAGAACGGTGTATTAAAACTTTCATTAGCTATTCTTAACAGTTCTCTAACTTTAGGATCATCTGATAATCCTTTCTTTAATTTCTCTATAGCGTTAATGGCACCTGTCATATTACCCGCGACATATCTTTTGTCGAAAGCTATACCACCAGCTTGTTTTACTAGTTTGGCTGAGAATCTAGCTTCACTAATTACTTGTCCGAATGTTTTCACTTCTTTGTCCTCGTTTATGTACTTAAATGTAAATGATTTACCTGTATGCATGTCTTTAAGATTATATGTATTACCACTCATCTTAAGAACAGGACCTAAAGCCTTCATACCATCAGGTTTTGTGAACTCTACATTTAAGTCTTCTTCTAAAGCTCTTTCAATACTCTCTCTATCGTATTCTGTAGGTTTAGTATCTTCTGTAACTGATTCTAGAGCTAAGATCATTCTTTGTGTTTCTCTTTCTTCAAAGATATCATCTAACTCAAGTTTATTATATGTCAAAAATCCTTGTTTACCTAGAACTTTTTCAATTTTTTCTATTTGTAATTCTTGTTCAGTAATCATACCGAATGACTCACAAGCTTCTAGTATGTCTTCTGTTTTAGCGTGTCTACTACCATATCCTTTAGACTCAATAGAGATAGCTCGAGGATATTGTTTTGATTTTAATTTGAATGGTGATTTAGTAACAAAAGATTCTGTTTGTTTAGCTCTTTCAGCAGCCTTCTTAGCGTTCTCTTTTTCTTTCTCAAGTTTATCCTTTTCAGTTTCTTTCTCTTGATCGTGTTTCTTCTGTAAAGCTATAACTTCTTTCGCTCTAGACATCTCGTCTTCTTTCAATAAATCAACTTTCATTGATCGACCTAGACCTGTAGGTTTAAGTCTACCTGCTTTTCTTTTCTTAGCAGACTCAGCTGGTTCAGCTGTCATATTATCTAACCACTTCTGTGGTGCATGTGTAATTTGATACTTAGAACCTTTCTTAAATTTAAGTCCCCAAGGTTCTAAGTGTTTAACTATTAAATCTCTTAAATCTGTTGTTTCTGTATCATCACCTTTTTCTACTTTTAGTAAATCATCATAAAATCCATCATCACCAAATATATTGTATATATTTTTAGCCATTCTCTTAGCATTAGCTGGATTAGCTTTTGATGGCATCTGTAAAAAACCTACTTGTAAATTATATAGTTTCTTATATGAGTCTGGTACTGCCCATGTACCTTCTTGAACATTTTCTTTCTTGTCTTTCTTTTTACCTTTCTCTTTGTATCCGTTAGCGAACGCTGCTCTTCTCTGAGCGTCACTCGCGAAACCTTCTTTAGATATTAATTCTTGTATTTCTTCGTTCTTTGATACTTCGTTGTATGGAAATCCTTTTAACGGATCTTTACCGAATTCGTTTGATGCTTTGAGTCCCATGACTTTCTGTGCTAATGCTACTAATGTCTGAACATTAGCTTTTTCCATTTTCTTTTTATTAGCGTCGTTTACTTTATCATAAGCTTTTGTTATGACACTAGCTGTAAACATATCAATCATTACACCATTGACTTTCTTAGCACCTTTAGTTTTAACAATATCTTTCATACCATCAAAAGCTGAAGCCTCTGATATAGATTGTTCTGTTACAACAGTTTTGTCTTTTGTATATCCCATTTTTTTCGCTTGTTGTTGATAGCGAGTTTGTGCTGGTTGATTTTTTGTGACTTCGGCTATAGCCTTCTTGAGGTCTTTGAAGTCGGTGACTACTGTTGTATTTTTCATAATATTAGTTACTGTTTATTGAGACACCAACAGCTTCTACTACTGCGTTGCCTATTAAAGTATCAGTTGGGTCCTTTTGTATAATTACTTCTTGTTGACCTTCGATGGTAAATGTACCTATCGTTGTTGTACCGACATTAGCTAATGTTATAAGATGTTCAGTACCCACTGCCGCGGTATTAAGTAATCTAACATATCGACTTAGACCGACATTTGAAACAGTTGAAGCGTGTAAGTTAGCTTCAGTTGTTATTGGTTTCCATGGAAATGACATTGTTGATTCTCCGTTATTATAATGTATTTATGTATTTAAAAATTTATAAACTAGTTTGTTGTTGATTATTAATCACTATATTTTTCAAATAAAGTGTGTATAGCTGTAGTAACATCTGAATCTTCTTCATCTAATTCAGTTTTTATTTCTCTTAATTTAATGTCAAAATCAGTATATCTTTCAGGTGTTGTACCACTTCTATCAGCTGGTAATTCTGTCGTTTGTAATTTTGAGGGTATAGTATAAGGTACTTTTATTGTTTCTAAAGGTGTTAATGACGAGAAATCGAGTTGATCATATTGAGTAAATTCTGTATCTTGATCAGGTGTAGTTCTATAATACATTACTTTTGTAGGTATTTCACCTTCATAGATACTTACCAATGCTTGTAACGAAACAGTTTTACCACCAGAAGTTCGTTGAAAATCGTATGTCGTAAATGATGTTAACATGATTGAAAACCTGAACCATGACTAGCAAATGTAACTTGATTGAGTTTGATACCAATTGTAGCTGTTGTCATTAATGGAAAACTTGAGTTTCCACTACTCATACCTGTAAAATTGAATTTGAAAGTATTTTGA
>Ga0181395_1000506_pt1 | contig 16493 bp, 13 predicted proteins | sample 18SPOviralmetaG_FD_130124 | JGI IMG/M metagenome (GOLD analysis project Ga0181395, IMG submission 130124) | Marine viral communities from the oligotrophic San Pedro Time Series (SPOT) site, San Pedro Channel, CA, USA - 18 SPOT_SRF_2010-12-16 | ecosystem: Environmental > Aquatic > Marine > Strait...
AGTGGTAACAGTTGCGTCAGACCCTTGAGGACCTTGAGGGCCAGTAGGACCGTCAGCACCCGCAGGACCTTGAGGACCTGTGTTACCTATAGGACCCTGCGCCCCTTGTGTTCCCGCAGGACCTGTTGCACCTGTTGCTCCAGTATTACCTGTTGGACCTGTAGCACCATCGGCTCCTGTAGCACCTGTAGGACCCGCAGGACCTTGAGGACCTGTTGCTCCTGTAGCACCCGCAGGGCCAGTGTCGCCATCATCGCCTTTGACACCTTGAGGACCTGCGTTACCTTGTGGTCCTGTAGCACCTGTTGCGCCATCTGCGCCATCAGCACCATCAGCACCGTCTGCGCCTTTTGAGGCTATCTTCTGCCAGTGAGTAGTATTGGTTGGAGCAGTCCCTGCTGTTGTATCTTGGATGCACACGTAACTTTCACCGCTGTGAAGTACCGTATCTAGCACTTCGTAAGCGGTGCTTGCGCTGTACGTACCTTCAAAGGATTGACGTACTTTACCTATATTAATTGTTCCCATAATTTTTATACCGTTGTTACTGTTAATATGCCAGAAGAGTTGATGCTAAAGTCATTGTCATCAGCATCACCGTAGTATTCCATCTGTAGTATTCCTGCACTGGTAATCTGCATTCTACCAAAAGCTAATCCTAGTGGAGTTGCGCCCATGTTACCTTGCACTCCTTGAGGTCCTTGGTTGCCCGTTGGACCTTGTGATCCTGTGTCACCAGTTGGCCCTTGAGGACCAGTAGGACCAGTGAGTCCTGTTAAGCCTTGTACGCCTGTTGGACCTTGTAAACCAGTTGGACCTTGGTTGCCTTGTGGACCATCTGCACCAGTAGGACCTGTTGCACCTATCGGACCTTGCGGACCAGTAGGACCTTGAGGACCAGTTGCTCCATCGTCACCTTGAGGACCTGTTGCTCCTGTAGGACCAGTTGGACCCATTGGACCTTCTGGACCTGTTGGACCTGCCCCACCTGTAGCACCTGTAGGACCTATAACTCCTGTCGGACCTGCGGGGCCTGTTGGACCAATTGGACCTGCGGGAATGTAGAAAGAGGCTGTGCCTGTATTAACATCATACGTTACATAGCCTACATTACTGATTGAAAGGTCTAACTCATTATAGGTAATGTTAAGATTAGTTAGCTGACTTAAATAGGTTGAAGCGTTAGTTGCCGCAGTCTCTGCATCGTTCTTAGCAGTTATTGCTTCTGCTAGGTTTGATGTTGAGCCTGTGTTGACCCATCCCTTAGTAGCTACATCTGAATTATCTACAGGGTCAGCGACATTAACAATTCTATTATTATTAGCATCTGGATTACCTGCGTAGTTAAAGGATAAGCCTAAATCAACTTGATCTTTAATTTCCTGTACAGCGTTAAACACTTGCTGTGCGGAAGCATCCAAGTCCTCTTCTCTAATCATTGCTCCCGATTGGAAGTCAACTGTCCTATTAGATAAGTCTGTTACCCTGACGATCTTAATAATATCGCCAAATGAGGGGTAGTAGCCTACAAAGGAAATGGAGGATGTGGTTACATTTAGATCCGCTGACGGAACTTGTACTCCGTTTTTAAACACTACAATCTCACTAGGGGTATCTACAGGGAATGTAATTGCAAATGTTTGTGTTGTGGCATTTGCTGTATATTGCACGTAGCTATAAGCCATTAGTTACCTCCTTCTAAAACTTTGTTGAGTAGTGTTTGTTTGGTTAATTTATCGTTATCGAATATAGGATGATCTTCTCCTAGCTGTTGTCGCACATTAATACGAGCCTGTTGTCTGTACGCATCTATCACACTCTTTAACTGTTCAATACGCTGTCCCTCAACTTCTTTAACACCTGTACGTCTTACAGGGTCAATAAAGGTGTTGATGTACTGGTCAGTATTCATAGCTTGCTCTAGTGCTTCAACAAGAGTCTTACCTCCGATAGTAGTAGTGCCTACAGTTTCCTGTAGCAAATCGTACACACTTCGGTTTGACACATCATCGACATCGTGTTCAGTTAAACGAACATTACCTAATGTAGATGACTTCTTTGATATTGCAGATACAGACATACCTAGTCGATCCATTTCACGAGCCACTGTTTTCTTTTGCGGATCAGTGTTTACTTCGTGATGTGGAAGTCCAGATACTCTAAGAAGCATATCATCTTTAACCACAGGTTCACCAAAGATAGCCTCACGTTTTAAATCAGCACTCTGGTGGAAGCCTCTAGTTAAGAAGCTAAGAGCGTGTGGTCTAGCGTTAATGGCATCTTCAATCTTTGTGATCTCTGGAATGTAACGCTCAGAATCACCACCATAGATTTCCTCAAACAGTCTGTAGTAAGGCATGAATGACGCTAAAGTCTTAGCGGCAAATATCTCACCTTTGGTTTCCAGACCTTTAGTATTAGGATCAGATACAATATCTACAAGTTGGTTAACACCTGTCAGTGCGGGCATAGCAATAAGACTTCTAGCTGTGCCTACAGCTAACTGAGAATACAGTTGCTTTTGACTCTCTTCATCCTGATACTTGAACGTGTCGTGTACAATACCCATTGTCATCATAAAGCGACTGAAGGGATCGAAACGTCTGATAGATGTACTACTACCATCCTCGTGAACGATAGAGTAAGGTATAACATCGTTAGACATTGATACGTTCTTACGCCCACGATCCTCTGGACCTGCTCCAGTTAACTTACCACTTGCGGCCAGTCCTGCGGCCATAGCCCAGAATGCTGTACCAAACACCAATGCGGCTTCAGCCTGTCCTCGTTGGGCGGCAGTACCATTAAGCATATCTTTCATTTCTTTAGAGGCCATCTGCAATACTGGAGTACGCTCACCTACAAATGACAGGAGGTTAGAGGGAGTTCTAATGAACGGTGCAACAATAGTCAGTACTGGGAATTTACCTCTGACTGTTGCAGATACAGAACCTACCTTACCGAACACATCGCCTTTGTAGTCATTTTGGAATGTGGCACGTTCAGCGGCATCCATAGCTTCTCTGATCTGTGGATTACGGCTTAACTTTCTACCGTTGGCTACATCATCCATGTGTGACTTAACGAGTAGGTCAGTTTCTTCTTTGGCTTTCTGTAAAGCAGTAGTGAAGTCTAAACCATCGTCTAAGTGACGCATAATGATTGCAGACTCCATGTTACCTCTGAAGGCCATAGACTTGACCAGTTCATCCGTAGCAAACATAACCCTACGGCCTACTAGCCTGTTCAAGTTACCTGCTACGTTAGCAACGTGGTTTCCAAAGGTTTCACCTTCTTTAGACAGCCCTGCCATACCCTCACTGAGTCTGTAATCTCGTCCTAAGTGAGTATCAGCTACATCATCTAAAGCATCTGCAAATGCTCTGGAACTCATTACAGTCCTAGAGTCTGTAAGTGCCTTAGTAGCGTTCTGGAAGGCAAAGCCAATGCTTGACCAACCTCTATAGAACTCTATTGCACCTTCTTTAGCCTGTCGGCTGTTGAGGCGCATTACACCACCTAATGACTTCTCAATGCTTCTGTAACTCATGTGAGCCATAGAGGACACAAGGTTAACAGCCATTGTACTACCTGCTGTCAGGATGTTATGTACGAACACTTCATTAACAATCTTAGAAATACGTGTAGCCTTATTGATAGGAGCCTCGTCAACTGCTTTCAGGATAGCACGTACTTCAGTACCATCTTTAGCACTCATTATGTTTTCCATGAGTTCTAACTGTTGCTTTAGCGTCATACGGCTACGGTTACGCTGTGCCTGTAGTGTCCTACCTGCCTCTGTACCTATCTCGCTGTTCTTAGTGAATAGCTTGTCCCACTGCTTAAATGCAGGTAGGAAGTCGGAGGACTTGTCTGTGTTTAGTTTAATAGCACGTTTCAATGCTTCATCTTCAACAGCCAGTGCAAAGTTAGTTAACCTACCTTTGTCTTTACCTTTGTTAAGGTTCTTAACTAGCTTATCAATGACATCATCAAGATCGAATGTTTCGACATTAATGCCGAACTTATCCATTGTCTTGGCAATTTCTTTCTCTGCTTGTGCTTTCTTATCTGCGCTTGAACCTAGCTTATCCTGTTTAGCGTAGACAGTTGTTTTAATATTAGTGTGGAAATCTTCAAAGTCCCTTCTACGTTGGTCACGGATTCGAGTGTCATCAGCATTTCTTATTGCCAACTCCTCTGCGTGTTCTAACACTTCACCTGCTTCTAGCTTCTTACGAGCCTCTGTCTCAGCAAGTTTCATGGCCTCTGCTTCTTCAGGACCCAACTCTTCTTTTCTTTGTTTATTGGCTTCGGCAGACTCTTTCCTGATCTTGGCTTTCTGCTCTGCATCTAGTTTAGATACTAAAGCTGACTTTGTGCCTGTCCACTCAAGGACGTTACCGTCAGAATCGCCATAGGTCCACTTGCCTTTACCTGCGCCAGTGATCTTCACTTGTGTGCCATCAGGGTTAGTTACAAGATAACCATCGTCTACCTTTTCTTCTTTGACAATCTTCTTGACTTGCTTGGGTTCAATTTGAGTTCTACCTGTCGGTGTTGCAGGTGCATTTACTGCTTTGTTTGCGCCTACGCTTTTAACTGCACCGCCCACGCCTCCAAGGATACCTCCAAAGGCACTACCTACTACTGCGCCTCCTACAGCGTTCTTAGCAACCTGTCCGAAATCAAACTCGTCTTGTTGCCCAGTTTCCGTTCGTATGCCTTGATTACCTACGCTGTGTAAGCCGCCTATAGCAGAACCTTCAATGGCTCCCCACTTTGCGCCTTGCTTTGCGTAGGCTCCTATGGCTTGGGTGATACCTTTCCGTGCGGCCGCTTTTGCCGCTTGTCCTGTTAAAGTACCAAGACCTCCTGTGGCTAAACCTGCCCAAGTAGTAACGTCAGTTCCTATTGCTTCTAGGAAGTCTAAACCTGCGCCATCACTACCCCAGAACCTCTGGTCATTATCTCTATAAAAAGGAACAGTCCTGTCCCAGTTCTCCATCATATAGCGTAAGTCTTGACGATCTTGCTCTTCGTACTTATCACCTCGCAGTCCTGCGGCTAACCCTAGTGAACTTGTTAGGTTATGCTCGTAGTCACGCATAGTCTCGTAGTACTGGTCTACAACCTCCTCGTTACTCTGCTTTGTCCAATCTTCACCTGTTGTTTTGGACAGCCAACGTCTTGAACTATCAATAAGTGAAGCATTGTTGAGGTTTTCTACTCTTGAGTATTCTTCCTGCTCCTGCGCTTCTTTACTGATAATGCCATCCGACTGAAGTTGACTAACGAGTTTGTTTAACTCTTCATCATTTAACTTCTTATCGGTTTTGTGCTTATAAGTGCCGATGTTGTAAGTATACATATATACTCTTTCCTAAGTTAATTGTTGACGGTCCTTGGACCTATGATTCATTTGCTGATATTTCACTAGCGGCAAAGTATGCTACTTGTTGCTCAATTGTCATCTTGCTTAGTAGTTGCCTTACTTCCTTACGTTCGCCCTGATCTTTGATAAGTGCTACTTGTTTCTTGACGTAAGTTTTCAACCTGTCTTGTTCAACCGCAGAGTTCCACCAATTAGAGATTCCACTTAAAATTGCTTCTTCTCTCTCTTCACGTATTTCAGCCTTCTGTTCCCTAGTTAGTTTAGGCTTTTCTACTTCAGGCTCTTCTACTACTTCAGGCTCCTCTGCTACTTCGGGTTCCTCTACTACTTCAGGCTCTTCTACTACTTCAGGCTCTTCTACTACTTCAGGCTCCTCTGCTACTTCAGGCTCTTCTACTTTAGGCGTTTTAGGCTCACCAGTTTCAAGGATTACAGTAAAACCTTCTACTTCTTTCTCATCGCCATCCTCTTCAAGAGGACTGTCACCTTTTTCAAGAGACAGGGGTTTTGGGGCAGACAACTGTCCAGTCTGTTCTGCTTCTGAAAAAGCATCTGCATCGTTTTTTTCAATTTCATTTGGCTTGAGTTTCAAGTCATTGATTTGGAAACGGTCTAAGCCCATACGTGCTTTATAAGCTATCCACCAGTTCTCTGCTCTTTGTATATCCTGACGCATCTGCTCAGTTTCTCGTGGATCATCTGCAATGTAAGTATTAGGCTGACCGCTAGGGTCAAGTTTGGCATTGTATGTATTCCTAATCTTACCTATGTAGTCTAACAAAGGCTGATCCTTCAATCCCAGTTGCATTTCCGTTTGGATAGCGGTAATCATTCTACGGCCTGTTTGAGTTTGACTATTCTCTCTCAACTCGTCTGCTATTAAGCCTAGATTTAATACGCCCGATTCAGACGAACCTGTCGCCTGTTGCATTACAGCATACGCTTCATTATAGGCATCTGGAGAAGTTTCTCTTATTACCAATTCCTGATTCTGAGTATTCTTGCCTAAGTTAACTGCTTGAGCGAATGTCATAGCGTCTAGGTTAGGATAATCTTCTGGATTAACTTCTTGACCTTCATACACTAAGTTAGCGACTATATCTTTCTGCTCTTGCTCTAACCTATTCTCTTCTGTGCGCTGTCTGCTTTCTTCACGTTCTTTACTTGCAAGTGCATCTGTGTACGCTTTCATTACTTGATTATCTGCGTCTTTAGTCTTGTGTAAGAATGCTCCTTGAGAAGTCTTTAGGGACTTCCACTTAGTTATAATTGCTTCAGCACCGTTGCCACCGTTAGCGACATCGTTCTCAATTGCAAGTATGACACCTTTACGTACTATCTCAGCACCATAAGCACCTCCTTCCACAATACCTGTATTTATCCAGAAGTTTGATAGCTTGGTAGCTTCATCAGGATTACCATCAAATGAAATAATCTCTGCCATCTGCTCAATCAGGCCATTCTCGTTATCCTTACGTAGCTTTGTCTGGTGCTGTGCCGTAAAGTTTTGGCTCAGGTGATTGTTGTGGTTATGGACAACCTTAGTGTAGCTAGACAGGAATCCTGTTTGATCTTCCATGCCTTGCGGAAAGTTATCCTGCAAATGCTTTTCAACTTCAGATAACATTACTGACGTATCTGGCTGACTGCTCCATCTTGCCCAGTTGTCTGTGTATAGCTGATCTAGTGCAATCTTAGCTTGCTTACCGAACTCATGTCCTCTACGTGCATTAAAAGCTGTGTAGGTTGCGTGTGAGTCCCTGATGCCTTTCTCTTTGATAAACTCTTCATAGACATCAAAGTCTTTCTGTGAGTACGCCATCTCACCTATCAGGTCGATGTCCTTCTTAATTCTTTCTTCGTCTTTCTTCACCATCAACGAGGTTACTTCAGGTACAACCTTACTAAGGAAGTTGGATAACTCAGCGTACTTGTTCTCTCCCTTCTGTGGGCGGTAGTAGGTATCAACGATAGGGACATCAGCGTTTATCTGTTGCCCTCTTACGTTTGGACCTTGTACTTGTAATCTTTTAGCCATGTTAGTTATCCTGTATTTATGATATTGGTGCTATAGTGCTTTTATCTACAATAGGGGCATTAGCTGTTGCCCCTGCGGGAGCCGCAAATGCGTTGTAGGCTGTCATAGCAGTAACACCTGTTTTAACTGCATGGAACAGTGCGTTTGGTTTAGCCTTCTTCTGCATCAAGCGGCCTAGTGCTTCTGATTCATATCCTAAACTCTGTGTAGCCTGTGATCCATAAAGGAAATCTTGCTCAGTACCACGAGCAGTGTTTGACATTAAACCTCTACGCAGGAACTCATTGGTTATAGTGTTCAGGCTGTTACCTGCGACACCTGCTTCTGCTCCTTTAACCTCAGCCTCGCTAGTTTGACGGAGCATCTCTAATTGGTTATCTAACTTTTCCTGCTCTAGGTTCATCAGGTCTTTTTGGGTTTTATCGTCTAACAGACGTATCTTTAAATCTCTAGCATCTGCCGCAATTTTGTTATTTACATCAGCGTTTGCGTTGTGCTGTTTTGTTGCTTCACTTGCGGCTTGGTACTCACCTACGCCAGATACTATCGCCAACGTAGCGGCAATGGTTGCGGGTTCACACATTATCTTGTCCTCATAAATTCTATAAATGTTCTCTTCTCATAACCGTAATCAGGAACGTCCTTAGTGAACACAAATCCTAAGAACTTGAGCCACTTAAAAGCGTAAGAGTTACGAGCGTCAATGTAGTTAATGAGAACCTCATACTGTTCTTGCATTCTCTCAACCCACTCTTTTGATTGGGGTAAAAAGTGTTCTTTAATGTCTGGTATTTCATCAGAGCCTAGTAACCAAGGACTACCTACCCCGTTACCTAAGTCAGCACATCCAAACATCCCTATGATACGGTTCTCGTGTACGATAGAGTTGCATTCTTCGCTTGTAGCGCAGACTTGGAGTGCTTCTAAGGGGGTAACACCACTGGACGCTTTTACCTCGTTAACGTCACATTCTCTCATGCAAGATGCGAGTTGCTCTAGGTCCTCTGGCTGTGTGGGGCGGTAGTATGGTTCCATTATATTCTCCGATTTCTTGTATTGAATATCCCTTCCCACTCTGCTGATTGGAAAGTACAGGGGGTGTATTCATCGTTTTTAATTGTTACTTTTACATTCGATGCTTCACCTAAGATTCCAAACCTATAGTCACCACTGGCGACAGAGATTTGGTTTAAAGATGAATTAACACTGTTTAAAGTAGACGCATTAAACGTAGTTTCTTTTGCAGGTCTTGCTTCGTATTCTACTGAGGTTTTAAAAGTAGCTGTATCGTTGAACGATATGCTCATGTTTCGTAACTGTAAACGGCCTCCTGTAGTTACAGGCTGTTCAGCTAACTTCATAATAACCTCTGAGAATGTGTACTCAAAACTGTACGGAATACCGTACCAGTACTCACCAGTTGTAGGCACATCAGAATTAAAAGCCGACACACTTGTATAGTAAGAGCCGTTATCGCCTACAATCTTTGCATCAGGGTGTGAGTAAGGGACTACAAAAGCATTGTTAGTGAAGTCACTAGCAGACATCTTGTATGATCTATCCAGTAAAGGAATAAAAGCTGTCGTAGCGTTGGTTACGGAATTAGTTGTTGTGGGCTGTTGGTTTAGACTTATCTTTTCTAAGCAAGTACCACCAAAGTAGTCATCAGTTACTAAGTATATATCAGAGCCACTAAACAAAAAGTTTCTTACATTGCCAGTAAATGACCACTTGGACCAAGCCGCCTGTAGTTTTTCACGGCCTTGCCAGTAGTAACTATACACGTAGACAATGTGAGGTTCGTCACTTCCCTTGACTAACAACATATCCTCATTAGAGGAAGCCGCAAGGTCTGTTACTGATCCTTTAATGTATGCAGGAACGTGTGCAGTAATCTCTGCGGCATCATTAGTGTCAATGTCTGAGTCCACAAAGTATTCTCTTATCCCTGCAAAACTATTACGGCTTGTTGCAAAGTAAACATTCTTACCTGCACTAACTGGTTTAGCTGTTAGGTCAGCTTCAAATGATGTGGATACGTTTATAGATAAGGTTTCATTGGTAAGGACTCCATCACCCTCTAGTCTAAACTGGTTAAGGTCAGAGAATAATAATAGTGATGAATCAAAAGGAACTGCGTGTTTAAGTACAGACACTTGATTGTTAGATACAGCAACGTCAATAGGCGCACTATCTAGTGTGGTCAATACTGTCTTAACAAAGAAGTTATAGAACGAACCGTTCTCGCTCATTATAACATTCTCGCCTGACAGGATTCCAAGGCGGTTCTTATAAAAGAATATGTCGTTGATCTTTTGACCTACAAAGCTAGGGAATGGGTTAGTATCATCATCGCCTACTTTTCTTGTATCCCAAACTATAGAGCCTAGAGAAAACGTACCACTAGCATTACTTATTAATCTTACAGGAAGAGTAGACGAGTTTAGTACAAACTTTACGCCATCTTTAATTGTTTCTTTCCATACCTGCTTGCCGTTGGTTTCTGGCGTTTTTAATTCTACATAGTAATCATCTTGTCCTTTGGTGTTGTCACCAATGACTGCAATCTTAAAACCTGTAGGACCTACTGGGGGTAGTTTCTTGAAGTCAGACGTTGTATCTTTAAAAGCAAACAAAGCTGTATCACCAACGCTGTCCTCAGTTTCAATTGTGAAATCTGTACCGTCAGTAGATTCAAAGTGAATAACATTGCCATACTCTGTCATGGTAATATTAGACGGGTTGCCTGTAGTGCCATTAAACGTCTTTAAATCGTTTATTATAGTATCGGTTCGGATACTTGCTTCTGCGTTTTGTGTTAAGGCTGTAGAACTTTGAGTACTCGACATAGTAGTCACAGTTGACAGATAGTTTACAGTGCCTTTTGTAATTTTAATTTGGTACTTGCAGTTATAGTCACCCTTCTTTAAATACACTAATGCTTCTGGGTTTCTTGTATTTGTTAAGTTTGGTAAATCAGCAACTGTTTTAGTCTTGTTTACTATAAACGTGTAATCATTAACGGTTGTTGCTGATAACTCAGTTGCGGGACTTGTTAATCCAGATAGATAACTAGCTGTACCGCTTACAGTGCGTTCAACACCATACTGGTCAAAGACACGTACACTGGTTGTAGAGATTACAAGAATGTAAAACTCGTTGTTATCCCGTTGCATTGTGTGAATAAAGCAGTTTTGTATTTCGTTGTGAGTGCCTAGTTTTTTAATAAGCTGAGTGTTAGGACGTTTGGATAGGCCATTCACTACACTAGACAGCCCGTTCAGTTGTGACTGCGCCTGAGAGGGTAGACGCAAAGCAGGAGGCTGTTGGCTTACTCCGTTTATCAGGTTTGGGATGGAACTGCTGAGTAGTTCAATAGCCATTGTTACGCTCCGTTAATACCTCTGTCTATAACTCTAAAGACATCGTAGTTGTTAAATATGTTGTGATCCTGCATCTCAGCTTCTGAATCTTTAAGTGCAATGAGTGCCTGATCTTCATCAGTCTTTTGAAAGCCGTGTAGGGTATCTGCACCTACAACACGGTCTTGGAATATTCTTGCGGCTCTTACTGTAATGTAAGACCTTGCAATGGAAGGTAGGTCAGTAAAATCTAACTCGTAGGTTATATCAGCTTTAACAGCCTTACCTATGTTATACGTCAAGTTAGTCCTGTCCCAAAACTTCTGTCCTCTTTGAATGAGGTTGTTGCCGTTGTTTTCGTAAACACTGTCGGCACTTAATGCGTTAATAGGAATAGCTACTTCACCAGTAGTACCGTTGTGTGAAAGGATAACGCCTGAGTCACGGTTAAAACTCCAACCCTGCGTCTGCACTGATCTGCTTACTTGTCCAAGGATGGTTTCCGCTAATTCAGCTTCAACTAAGCCTGACTGAAGCGAGTTTACAGGCATTTCGCCTATCGCTGATAGCATAATGTTAACAGCTTCTAGTTGGGTTAAGGGGGTCATAATATCTCCAAATGAAAAAAAGGAGGGAACCGAAGTTCCCCCCTAGAGTGGTTATGCAGACAGTAACTGAATAGCACAAGCAGGACGTAGTACATTGTGTCCCATTGCGTACTTAGAAACCATCAGAGTACCTTGACGGTCGATCTGATATTCAGACTCAACACCAAGATCAAGCAACTTAACAGTTGCGGCCGCATCTTGAGTGAAGATTAGACCACGCAGGGCTGAGTAGTCAGCGTTGTACGAACCAGTGTTGGTAGTACCTGCGGGTGGGTTAGCAGTACCAGACTCGTCAGTGGTTGGGATGTGGTTAGACATCAGAATCTTAACACCACCGATTGTTGGTGCGGCTCCTGTGGATAGGCTACCAGAACCACCAACATCTTTGTTCATGTATGCAAGATCGTTAACACTTGAATCTGCGCCAAACAAAGCGTAGTACTGTTCAGGTGGAAGTACACATACTTTATCGCCAGTAATGTCTTTCTTATCGAACTCTTCAAGAGCCGCATAGATAGCAGTTGCAATCTTACCACCTACAACAGCATCACCTGATGCCGCACCGATGGTAACATTGTTAGTGTAGACTTCATCATCGAAAGATGCACCGAATGCAGAAGCGGCTTCAGAAGCGTTGTTGATACCTGCGGCTTTAGCAATTACTCGTGCTACGTTCTTGTCGCAAGTGTTAGCGAGTGCGTTACCTGCTTCTTTAGAGTAGATAGAACGTACATCGTAGTGGTTCATTGCTTCATCAACATTGGAGATGAACTGTGCAGAGATCAGAAGATCGTCTACAGTTACAGTGCGCTCTCCTGCCTTGATTGCATCGCCTTCAATTAGCTGACCTGCTGTGTGGTACTTAGCAGTTGCGTTGCCAGTTAAAGGGAACTGTGCGCTCTTACCGTTGCTGATTGTGCGGGTACGGTGTAGACCCATGAAGATGTTTTTCTCTTCAAAAGCGGTCAGTACTTCACCTGCGTATAGTTTCAGGAATAACGCTCGTGCGTCACCTGTTGCGTTTTGTTGTCCCAAACGTGAGACAGTTTGATCTAATGGAAATGCCATTGTATTTTACCTTTGGTTATATAGTTAAGTTAATTAAAGTTGTTACTCTCTAATCAGCGTTAACCACGTTCCCGTTCTCTCAAATTGTCCTCCGTAGAGGGTAAAAGGTAATTAGTCAGTAGTCGTACTTTTCGATAGTTATAAAAAAGCCCTCACGAGGAGGGCTATAAGGGTTAGGAGACTATAAGATGTTGCTTTTCGATAAACGAGCCGCAACTTCTTGGCGGTATGCGGTATCTTTACCGTATCGAGGGTCGGACATTGCCGCAGTGAGTTCAGCCACTGATGCAAAACCACCGCCTGTTTGAGGTGCGGCCTGACCTTGCATAAGGTTAGGTTGTCGCCCTTCTACAGCGTGATACTTGTTCTGGATACCTTCTATCGCCATGATCTGTATGTCTCTATCACCAGAGTCAATCGCCTTGTTAAACGAAGCGATCTCCATCTCTGATAGGTTATCTGCCGCCCAAGATGTCATATCATTGTATGCATCTCTGCCGCCCACAGTGTCCATAATAGAATTTACATTCTGTTCTGCCACTGCTTCTTGTCCCGCAATCCAAGCATCAACAACACTCTTGGGGAGTCCTGCCTCTTCTAGGCTTGCGTAATCTGTTTCTGTAATAGAACCTGTCTCTGCATAAGTGTCCTGTAGTGATTCAAAGTCAATACCTTTGCCATCTAGGTACTGCTCTACATCACTGGCCTCTTCATTTACGGGGGCGGGGTCATCAACCCCCTCTTGGGCCTCATCCTTGTCGGGATTATTAGGGGAGTCACCAGAGGAAAGTTTCCGTTCTAATTCACGGTACGAAAGTGCCATCTCTTCTGCACTGCTAAACTTCTCTGGCAACCATTCAGGTCGCTCTTGCCCTGCATTCTCTAGGGCATCTGCTTTTGCCAACATTGTATCAATGTGGTCTTGGCTTTCAGTTTGTTCTTCAAAAGTGTTTGTTGCTTCTGTACTCATATAGCCTCCTACAGCTAATTATTGTTGCATTTGCTCAATGACTTCTTGCGTCATCTCTGGGTTATCTATAGCGGCTTGTGCAATCTGTGGGGTAGCTTTAGTAGCCATGTCACCCATCTGCTGTTGCGCCATCATCTGTTGTTGTTGAGCCTGTGCCGCTTGTGCTTCTTGCATTAACTGCTCCTGAGATTTTACCAGACCTCCCATGTCAATGCCAAGGGATGCGCCTAGTCGTGCAATGTAGTCATTTACGTTGAGTTGTGATCCGATAACTTCTGGACCTAGTGGTTGAATGTGTTGTAAGAACATCGCCAGTTTATTCAGGTCTTGTCCTCTACCAAGTGCTTCAATACCAGTGACGATAGTGGGTTTCACCATCCCCTTTGGCATCTTAGGCATTTTACCACTTCCTTCCATACGGTGCAAGAGCAGGGTAATGAGAGGGAGTTGGAACTCCTGAGATAGCATAGCGTAGACACCGCCCAGTGCTGATTCAAGTTCTTGAGCCATGTAACGTACTTCTTCTGCTGTTACTCGTTCCGCATTACGTGTGGCGGCTGAGTTAAGCAAGAAGGCATACGATAGACGCTCAGTGATAACTTGGGCTGTCTCCATAGCGACTCTAAAGTCACCTTGCTTCTGTACTTGGAGTGTAGACACATCATTTGCATCTCCTGCCACAATCGCTCCGTTTGGACTCTCAGCTAACACTCTAGACTTAGTAGTACTGTTCGGGCGTACCATGAACAGAACTTTAGCTGATGCCGCAGAACCTTCTACGATTGCTTTGGTCAATGCTTCTAAACTTTTAAGATCACCGAAGTATTCTTCAACGAAACCTCGTCCGTAATCTTCACCATCGACACGAATAAAACGCAAAGGAATGAAGGGGCATTTATCTAAGGGAAAAGTCCCTTCACTTTCTGGCACTATCGTTCCTGCCACTTCTTGATAAATTTCCCACTTCTTATCCTTGCGACAAACCTTGGTGTACAAGTCGATGCTTTTCGCATTATCCTCGATCTTGTCAGCCAATTCTTCTTTCATTTGTGCGGATAGCATCAAAGGGCTTACGCTCTCTTTGATAATAATTTCTAACACGTTGCCCATAGTGTCACGAGCAACTACATACCGATCCATTCGGTATACTTTCATGCCGTCCTTCTTTGGCATATATACAAGTGCGTTACCTGTAACAATCAAACTTTTTAAGGCTTCAAAAACTGGAACCCTAACAGCACCTGCCTCAATCTCTCCCATCGTTGCTCGTTCAATACGAGATAACGCTTCTTCTACCATGCCACGATTGTCACCTGCCTGTATCTTTTCCAGATCAAAGTCATCAATCATCAAGCGGAAGAATGGTGTGTTGGGTGGAAGGAGTGATAGCAATAGTTTAGATGCTAAGTTATTAACGCCCCGTGCGCCTACTCCTTGGTAGGGAGTGTAGTACTCAGTGCTACCGTTATGCCCGTCTGGGGGCAGTAGTGTCGGGATAGTTAACTTAGCCGCTTCTCGTCCACGGGAAAGAAAGGAACTCCGAGTGCTTTCTAGTTGTTGATAGCGATTAGCTACCGAAGTTGCCTCATTCATACGTCACCTATTAAGCTGATTTTGTAGGGATGTTCAGTCCTGCACCACCACCTTTGTACTGCATACCAGTAGTACGGGCTACTGTTAGACCTCGTTTACCTCTACGCTTCTTGTTCTTTACTTCCGCATCGGTTTCTGCGTCAGTTGGGTTAATATCCAATTCTGCTTGATGCGCCTTTGCGGGGGCGGCAACTGCGGCAGGTGGGATTACTTTAGGAGCCTTACTTTTCATGCACATAATTTATTCTTCCTCAAATTCTTGGTCATACAATTCCTCTAATTTAGCAATCACGGACTGCTGACCTTGGAGAAATGAGACATCGTTTAGGGTTATGTCCCTGTTATTAGGGAGTTTACTGGGAAAAAGACCCTTGAGATACTCTACAAGGGGTCTAGAAATACTATAGTCTTTATTTAATACTTTCATACTCGTTCCTACATTAGGGGGCCATTAGGATTTACACGCTTGTTTTAGGATTCCAAGGGTATGTACGCAATTCTGGAGTGCAACCTCCGTATTACCTGATTTAGCGTAGTAAGCGGTGAAAAGATGGGTAAGACATAGTAGGTCTTGGTCGTTTTTTGGGGTTGTTTTTGGATTTTTAACTGTCTTAGTAGTCATAAATAATCTCCTAGATTAATAAAGCGGCCCCGAAGGGCCACTGTTGTTATACGATCTCGCAAGCCCCGCCCGTACAGGCTAGTTCTTGGCTACCGATGGTGTTATCTTCCTGTTCATAGGCTTTCAAACCCTCCCAGTTCACATCTTTAGGCATCTGATCCTCTAAAATAGCGAGTACTTCATCAGATGCGTCAGTGTATGGGGCTTGTGGGTACACATGATCGCTGTAAGGCAGTAGTGAGATGCCTGAACACATATCAAAGTTCTTCCAAATCCACGAACATACATCTAAGAACTCGTCATCTGTGTAGTAGACGGTGATAGATGGCTTATGTTCACACCAGAAGTCCTGATACGCCTTCCACAACTCTAGTTGTTGCATTGCACCTACATCTTTAACCGTTACTGCGTCTTTAGGTGATCGTACAGGGAAGCTAAACACCAAACCCTCTGGGCTAGTGATGTTCTGCTCACAGGGAAACCCGTTGTCCTGCATAACCCGTGCTAGAGGGTCTTTCTTGTCAGACCTTACGGTGCGTACATACTGCTTAGAGAACCTTGGGTGTATACCACTGGCACTATCCACTAACTGAGACACTGTTCCGCTAGGCTTAACGCATGTGATAGCCGCAGACTGTGCAATGCCCAGTTTAGATGCCCACTCCTTGTTAGTATCAATAGCAGTTTGACGTAACTCCGTTAACCACTTCTCTAAGTCAGGTGATGTGTTGCCAAGTAGGTAATGATCCATAATGCCTGTCATGCTTACACCTAACAGTGCTTCTTCCTCTGTGTTCTTCTTCCAGATAGAACGAAGATAGCGGAAGTCTGTTAGGG
>Ga0181395_1000508_pt1 | contig 16488 bp, 15 predicted proteins | sample 18SPOviralmetaG_FD_130124 | JGI IMG/M metagenome (GOLD analysis project Ga0181395, IMG submission 130124) | Marine viral communities from the oligotrophic San Pedro Time Series (SPOT) site, San Pedro Channel, CA, USA - 18 SPOT_SRF_2010-12-16 | ecosystem: Environmental > Aquatic > Marine > Strait...
ATACCAGTGTCAGTATCAGATCCTGCATACAAACCTACTGCAGCAGCTGTTCCAGCTGGATGCGACAACTTGCCATTAGCGCTAAGCAACCCGGTAACAGCAACCGTTGAATCAAACGTTGCTGCATTAGTAACGTCTAACGTTCCAGGTACATCAACGTTGCTTGTAAATTCAACGCCTGAGCCACCAGAATCAGTTTGCAGTAATTGACGCGCAGTACCGTTTGCAAGCTTGCTAACTGCAATCTCTGCACTAGCGTTAATGTCAGCGTTGACGATCGTACCGTCAGTAATCATCGTGCTAGTGACACTGCCGGTATCACCAGTAGTTACAACTGTTCCAGTAACATTAGGCAGCGTGACAGTGCGGTCAGCTGTTGGATCTGTGACCGTTAAAGTTGTTTCAAAATCGTTAGCCGTTGAACCTTCGAAAACAAGATTGCGGCTAGTGCCAAGGTTCAAATCCCCAGTCATTGTGCCGCCAGCTTTTGGCAGCTTTTCTTGATCTAGTTCTGTAATGCCAGCCTGAACATTAGTTGCGACAATATCGCCTGTCGCAATCAACGAAATATTGCTGGCTGTTTGGCCTGCAATAGCGTTGGATACATCGATCAGGGAGTATTCAGTACCAACACCCTGAGATAGCAACATGTCAGGTGGTGCAAGCGAAACAGCGGGTGCCGCTCCAGACCCTGTGCCGCTTGTATCCACAACCACGTAGTGATTCAAATTGGTCACTGCTGGAGCTGGCAGTGCATTACCAGTAGCAAAACCAGCAGATGAACCAGCAGACGTGACGCTGCTCATCTGATTGGTGTTGGCGTTATACGCGCCAGCATTTACCAAGTTGCCCGACAATACCGTGATTGGTACAAATGCAGACCCTGTAAAAATATACAAATCTTGAGTGGTCTCGTCATAAAAGAACTGACCCTGAAAATCACCGCTTGGAAAGATAGTTACGTTGTCGCTACTTGCTGCACCGCCAAATTTTGTGGTTGATTGATCAGCTAATTTTGCAGCCGTAATTGCATCAGATGCAATGCGACTAGAGCCAATCGTTCCAGATGTCAGCTTTGCTGCTGAGTGATCAGGAATGTCTGCATCCGTTAAAGTAGCGCCTGCGGAAACAAGACCTTTTGCAGTGACTGTAACCTTGGTATAAGTTCCGCTAGTTACAGTATTGTCTACAGATAAATTGCCGCTTGCGTTAACAGTTAATCCTCCCCCTGAACCAATAAATACAGAGCCTTTGGCAGAACTTGTCGCGACAGGGAGATCAGATGATCCGATCGTGCTACCTGCAGTAATCAAGCCATTTGCGTCGTATTTGACAAGATGGTTGACGCTGCTTGCACTAACACTGTTAGCAATCTGAATCGTATCTGTGCTTAAAGTTAGTCCACCGCCATTAACAATCACGCCGCCTTTTGAGGTGGTTGTTGCTGTAGGCAAATCACCGCCATCAATCGTGCGATAACCAACAGTTCCGGCAGAACCTACAGGGCCTGCAAGAAATTGTGCAGCAGAAGTCGTATCATCAATTGACGCTGTAATCGTTGCCGTTCCACCGCTAACAGCTGTGGAAATGTTTATGACGCCTGCCGTTGTATTAGTAAAAGCATTAACAGAACCAGGCGCTTTAATGCTTAGCCATGCGCTGCCGTTCCATACATACACATTATTGTCATCAGTGTCTAAAGCCAGCTGGCCTGTATAAGCGCCAGATGTAGGCAGCGTTGACACAAGGTTGACAATAACGTTGTCAGCAATTTTTGGACCCGTTACGGCATCTAGTCCAATTTTTGCTGCTGTTACAGCCGAATCAGCTAAAGCTGCTGTAGCAACGTCACCCGCACCAAATAAAATCTTGGCTCCAGGAATTGCATCGTCACTAATCAAAGTGACGCCATTTGCGATTAGGTTTGAAACCGTGATCTTTTTGGTTTCACTTGCGGAGTCATCAACAATGGCTAGCTCATCAGCAGCGACCAAGTCGCCACCAGCTAAAGCGCCAAGTTCGCTGATTTTTAGGTCGGCCATTGGTGACTAGCCTCCAGGGCTTAAACGTCGGAACTTTCAAGCAACAGCTTAGCTGCGCTGTCCTGATCCAAGCGTAAGGTACTGCTATCCTCTTGCAACAGCTCCTCAGTCCCCTCAAGCTGCACGTTCAGGCGTATTTCACCAGTCGTCACAAAATCAGCAGTGAATTGCACTGCCGACGACGGATTGAACTGCAACGCGCACGAAGTAAGCACTCCTTCAAACTCGTACCAGATTTCATCGTTAGCGTTTGCCGCAATGCCGCTGGGATTGTGGTTATTAGACTTCAAATAAAATCTTGCACTAAATTGACTGCCAACTTTTGTGCGAAGGACCAACTGCAGCAGATACTGAGGAACATCTTTGACTGTCTCGCCGGTATATTCCCAGAAGCAACTCATGTTGCCCGAGCCAGACATTATTGAGCTGATTTGACTGCGGAACTCGTCAGACAAAACAGTCGTATCGATAACTTCTTTTTGTGTATTAAGTTCAAAACCATTGACCTGTGCAACTACGCGATAGTCAGCATTTTGCACAATTACCCTGATGGGAATGTTTGATCCAGGTGTTGCTAAAGTTTCAGCGTTTGCCGCTCCACCATTAATAGCATTAGCAAAAGTTGTATAAAATCTGATTCCGCCAAGCGCGTCAACATTGATAAATCGCTTAATAGCTGTCTTGCTGTAGCTGTTAAAAAAAGAAAGTGCAGCTCCGTTGGTGCTAGTGATTTCAACCTGATCACCTGTAATTAACTGACCACGCTTAAAGTCAAAGCTCAAGCGTTTACGCAAAACATTTACATCGCTTGGATTTACAACCGAACGAAGATCAGTTCCGTCAAACGCTCGACGTAACTCAACTTTGCCATGCGTTCCAAGGTAAATGCTCATGTTCCAACTGATACGGCGCTTAATTCACCAGTGCCTTGGAAGCTAATCTCAGCGCGAACAATGTCGCCTGTTGCTGCGCCAATACTGGCGCTAGTGATATATGCATTTAAACGAATATCGTTGTTGTCTGATCCGTCAATCCACCGAAAAGTTAGATCAACAGTGTCATTACTGCTAACACCATCCGTACCAGTCTTGTAAAGCTTGTTCAGCAAATTAGTGGTGTTTACGCTTTCGCTTGCGTCTTTGTAGTACAGCAAAGTTGCGCTACCGCTATAACCTGAAACGCCAGGTATATAAGTTCTAAGGTTTTCGTTCAGCGCTGTTGTTTCCAGTGTCTCCAAATTTGACTGCACTGAAAAGCTGACGACCTTTGCAAGAGTCGAGCCAGACAGCTGCATCACGCCATCTCTGCCGCTGTAGACCTTCGACATTAGAGGACACCAATCAGATTTACTGTAACAGTGCTTATACCAGGGCGCACCTGCGTTAACTGAGGTGGCCCCTCGTATCGATAGTTATTCCCATGCGTTTGCGCTCCAAGTGCATCTAGATTGCCTTGCCAGCCGCCACGGCTGCCAGTAGTGCCACCAATCACAAACGTAGTGAACGTGCCTTTCATGGCGTCATAGTGGTCAAGGAAAAGCTCAGCATTGCTGTCTGAAATGTTGGCATAGCTGAGAGACAGCCTCATGCCCGTACGATTGCTGCCATAAAGGATTCGATGCTCAGCACCGTTTTGAGCCTTGTAAGTCTTGATTGGGAAATCACCAGCCTCAAAAGATCGGCTAGTTGGCACCAGCGTCGGGAAAGTAGTCATGATTCAATACTAAAGCCATCGTCGCTGTTGACAGCAACAGCTATTTTACTGCCGCCGTCAGTATTGCAGGGATGCTCTGAAGCGACAATATCAACTATGCCCTCTTGTGAAAACGTCAATTGCTCGACGATGTATATGTTTTCAGAAACGCTAGTGCTCTGCACTGTGAATACAATATTGTAGAAACTAGAATTAGATACAGTACCATTGCTTATTTGCATTGAACCACTTTCAATATCATCGTTGCCTGATTTAAAATAAGTAATACTGTAAATGCCATCTGGCATGTCAGTTACGCTTGTAACAGCACCCGATGCGCTAACTGATCCATTGTTTGCAGCGCTGTAAGGACTTGATTCGGTTACAATTTTAATATAAGATCCGGCTTGAATGTTGAGCCCTTCGGCTGTAGTTGAAAAACTGATTGTATGGGTCACATAAGCTCGCAATGCCAAGAAATACTTAGCAACCTTTACGGCATGACCTCTTGACGTGCAAAACTGAGTTAAATCAAACTGCTCCTCAGGCAAAAGATTTGTGCCAGGGGAAGCAAAGTCGCCGCTGCCATCAGCTCCTTTTACGATAACCACCTGTTCCTCAGGCAGCTTGTTTTTTCGCTCTTGCCTGTAACGCACAACAGCTTTAAAGGCTCGCCTTTCTTCCGCTCCAAGATATTCTAATTTATATGTATCTTCTAAGATGTTTCCTGACGTGAATAGTTGATCGACTTGAACAGCGCCAGTGTCTATTGCTCCGCCAGTAAAAGCAGGAACAGCAGGCTTTAAGGAAAACTTGCCATCAGAAATAATAAAATTGCACAAGAAATATGGAGCAATGTCGCTGATAAACTGACGCAGGTTGGTACGCTCAACAATTGGACCGTTAAAAAATAGCTTTTGAGTCGCAAGGAATCGAGACGTTTTTATTAGATCATTTTTGTCTACCAAATAGTTACGGTTGCTATCCATACCAAGTAAGCCACCTGCGCCAGCTTGCTGGTCTGTCAGCAAGAAATAAACAAGATCAGTAAACAGGTTGCTTGGTCCAACAGTGCTTGCGTCTCCATAAGCAGTATCGGGATTCGGATGCAAACGCTCCACTGGCAACCCACTGCCAAGCCAGCAGCGCATTTGATCAAGAGCTGTAAAGTTGCGACTTGCTTTTAAAGAAAGACCAGCAATGGTAAGTTCAAACATATTCGCTGGATTGTCATTTAATTGCGCTTCATTGATATAAACAATTTCATGCTCTGGGCCATTGCTATTTGATTTTTCTACAAAACCACGGTAAGCGCTAATGTCTGCAACTTGCGTTTGCTCTGCAAAGAATAACTCTGCCTCAGTCCTTGGGGGCTCAGTGCTTTCGTAGCTTACGTCTGTAATTCTATAAGCCTGCCCAACACGATTATAAACTGTCTTAAAAGGATTGTCAGCGCTAACTGTTCTGTTGCTTGTAAATATCTCGCCTATGTTCCAGGTTTTTGAAGTTTCGTCGGTTTGATAAACTTGAGTTACTTTGCCAATTGTCCATCCTTTAGATTGGCCAACTACTGGCGTTAGAGGAGAGTTGATGTCAGCAGGATTTTGGCGAAAACTTGTAACTGTAGCCGTCAAATCAACTCTTATTGACTTACTGCCTTTGTTAAATGTTCTCGTTACAGTTTTTTGATCGCCCTCTGATCTACTGCCAACCGCGCCAAATATTTCATAACGCCATGCTTGGGATCTTGCCGCCAATTTGACGTCTTCCGTAACTCCGTTAATCAACAAACGCATCCCTGAAAATTTCAAAGGGCCGTCTGGATGCCCGCTGACAAATGGGTTTGTGTCTGGATAGTCTGCTTGACCGCTAACAACATTTGTTGCCTCGCTACCTCGTTTTACTTCGATTTTCTGTTTGTCGCTAAAGCCTCCGCCGCTTCCCAAAACTGTTACGGTCACGAACTCCCAGCCAGACTCTTCACCGCTTGCGTAAGTCAAAATATTAACTTTTTTCTTTAATCGCCATTCCAAATGCAGCCAAGTGGTTGTGCTTTCACCGATGTATTCTACGCTTTCAAATCTTTTGATGTTACCAATTGGAATTGTAAAATCATCAGCACTGCCAGCGATTGTATAAAAGAAGGCAGCCAGCTTGCCTTGTGCATCCGAAGGATCAGCAATATTAGCCTCTCTAGTTAGTTGGCCCCCTATCTCTGCTGTCGTGCCAAACAGAGCGTCGGGCCTAGCATCATGGAAAGCAACAGACGCTGGATATGAAAGAGTTTCGCGCCCGGCTACAGTCTGGAATCCACGGCTAAATTCTTTGTTTGCTTTAAATGTAGTTTTGCCAATAATTCTTTCACCAGAAACCTGAACATCTACTGATCCTATGCCAGGCACGGGCTCTGTAAACTCAAAAAAACCACCCGATCCGTTTTCATTTTGATCCGTCGAAATTGACTGAGATAATACGATAAACTCTGGAGTGTTTTCAGGCAAGTCTCTGAACTCTGAAGCAGAAACAGGCACAAATTTATATTCTAATTCAACAGCTTTTTCAAGAGTAAATCTAATGTAGTTGTACTGCGCCACAGGCGTTTGGCCGCGCACTACAAAAAACTGCGGAAGTGGATTAAAAGTGTCAATCGTACCGTTTACGTCTCTAATAAAAATTCTAAATATAGAAGAACGCATGACACTAGCAGAAATGCTGCCGCTGTTCATTTGTATTTTGTCTTCCTCTGCATCATTAAGCTCTGCAGGTGTGGGCAAACTTTGAAAATTACACAGCCCACTTAATCGTTGGAATACAGTGCTTTTTAATCCAATTTCAGTGGCGACTGCTGGTCGATTATTTTTTATTGTCGCAATTTCGACTTGAGTTAAAGGGAAAAATGCTTCTCCAACGCCTTGACTTATATCATCCCCCACCGCGCTATCGCCTATAAACTCAGTGCTAGGGTTTACAACTAAAGTTTCACTTACTATACCAAGATTTCTGTTAACGGAAGTTGAAGTATCAACACATTCAAGAGTAATTTCTTGGCTGCGGCTGGCTGACTCCAGCGGGTCAAACATTGACAACTTTCTTTTGATTACTTTCCAAATACATCCACCAACTTCGAAATGCTCCCCTACTTGCATCGTAGAGTCGGCCTCAACCTGAAACGATTCGACTGTAGAATTTATGTCATCAACAGACGCACCTTTGCCATCTTTTCTGTAAAAATCTGGATCAATTGAAGTGTTCCGGATAACGAATAAAGCTTTATCTCCTTTGACAATATTTAAAAATGTTTTTCTGTGGTTGCCAGAATCAACGGTGCTGCCGTTGTATTCAGTTATCCCCATTCTTGGGCTGTAGTTCCTGCCCGCTCCAGCATGATTGCCTTTTGTGCGAATTTCATTTAAACGATCTTTAGTGGCCTCGCCAGGAACTATCTTATCTCCCTGCAAAGTTGCACCTGTTTCATTCCTTTCTGTTGATTTAACTCCAGAATCTCCAACAATCTTGATACGCTCTAAAGTTCTTATGGCCATTCCCTTTTCATCGTCAACTTTAGGGATCGAAATTAATTGATAGTTGACGCGATAATTTGTACCATTAGCAATTGCCCCATAGACTCCAAATTTTGCGTTGTTAGAAGGTGTGTAAGCATGGCAGAAAATTTCTGATGGGTCTTCTTCATAGCCAGATAACGGGAAAATAAAAGCGTCACTATTGTCGTTCGGTACATCAGGGTCTCCTCTATGCGCTTTGCCCCTTGTGCCATACCTTTTATCAGTTCCACGAATCCGAAACGTACTGCTGCTGTCTGCGTGCCAATAAAACGCAAATAAATCGTCAAAAACTGCGTCAAGCGCATTATTGCCGAGAAAAATCCCCTCAAGTTCAGGCGGCTGAATGCCTGCGCTGCCTACACCTTGCTCACCAACAACGAACATCAACTTGGCACGTTGCATCGTTCCATGACTAAACATGCGCGACCAAATCAATTTTGGTGTCGTTAGCATTCCGCCAATGTCGTCTTTGTAAAGACCAAAGATCAACGGAATGGGTGACGCATAATCTGCTAGCTCTGCCAGCGTTTCAAAGCCGCGTGATGGTGTAAAACGACTGGCACCTGTAACGCTGCCAAGGTCAATAATGCCGCCTTGCTTTTGAGCAGCAGGCATCTTTGGCTTTGGGGTCAACAGGTAACCGATGCCACTTATTACAACGCCAATCGCTATGTTCGTAAGAACTGTTGCTGTTGCGCCTTTTGCTGCTGCCGCTGCTGCAGGCGCTGCCATCCCTAAAGGCCAAATACACTCAATATCAGGGATATTTTCATAAGCTGCTGGCCTTATTACTCCTCGGCGTTTTGCCTCAGCTGTAAACCTTTGATATTCCTCCTCAGTTACTCCAATTGTCGCAATTAACTGTTTCTCGAACGGAAGCAGTGGTACGTCGTAAACAGTCGGACCGAAGACCACTGAACCTTTTCCGTTCTTGGCTGGACGTACAAAATTCCCGTTTGCCATGTCACTGCGAAAGTCCAAGATTTTTCCGGCAGTAGCAGAATGTCCCCATCATACGCAGGCTTTTCAACTCGCAAACCCCACCGCATCAGATCCCGGCACACTTCCCATTTGCTTGCTTCATACCAGCTCTGCTTAAACGGTGGCGCGTTAATACCCATCCGCTCCAATGCTTCATAGCAAAGGTGTATGCAATCAATATGACCGTCACTGCCGTCAGCACCAAACCGATACGGCATTCCAATCAGATTACTGCAGTCGGACATTGTTGGATACAGGCAAATTGCCAACCAGCTTGCGCGTTAGAGACCGCCTTGGAATATCCGTTCCAACAGCGTCTAGCACTGAACTGAGGAGCAAGTTGAGTGAAACGTTGTCCCAATCACCGCCAACTACTTGGCCAACGTAAGTATGCACGCGATCATGAGAACCAGTTGCTGATTCCGAATCAACAATCAAAACATCTACTTCCATAACGTAATGTTCCGTGATGGAAGTAACTGCCCAGCTACGCGTCAGATCATTGTTTGGAAAAACCAGAGTTGCTTCTAAGCCGTCTCCTGTGCGATTAACAGTAACTCCAGAGAAACCAAACGGCACAAATGTATATTGGTTGCCGTCAAAAGCCATCTCTTTGTTGATGAAAAAGTTCTGAAACTTAAACTGAATGTTTAACCCAGAGTCACCAATTGTGTTAATTCTTACAGCGTGGCCTAAGGCATACTGACTCATATTCCAATCCTCCTACGGGCACTGCTACTCATTTGTAAACGCTTCAGTGTTTGCTGTTCACCTTGTTTAGCACCTTGTGTTGCAGCCTGCTGCATTCCATTCTGGAATTGATCCGCAGTCACGTAATCAACGCTGTTGATTCTTTCCACGGTGTAGCGAACATCAATTGGAGCGGCAACAGCAAGTCCACCACCTCCGCTTGACGCTCCAGAACCACCTACTTCTGGGATGACAGAACTGCCGCGACTGCCGCGTGAATAGCGTGACATGCTTTCACGCATCTTTGATTCAGGGATGACGTATTCAGGCTCTCCACCTTCACCAATCAAAGCATTGGTTGGACCTGAAACGTAACCACCTTCTGCCATGGGAAAGACAGAAGGGCTTATTGCATTGAGGCCAGTTCGCACCCCAAACTGTAGGAACAATGAACCAACGTCTCTAAGCACGCTTGCGAGGCTTTCCTGCAGGCTTTTTGTTCCGTCAATGGCACTCATGATTCCACTGACAATTCCATTTTCAATGGCGGTGCCAACTCTTTGGTACAGCTCCTCTAGTTTCTTTGCTTGCTCTGCAGCTGCCTCTGCAATTTCTTTTTCTTTCTTTGCTCGATCTGCCGCTGCGTCTTTTAAGGCTTGCGTGACATTTTCTTGGGCAAATAACGTTTCATACTGCTCTTTAAGTTTGCCTTGTATTTCAGTTGACAATAACGAAAAATCTTCTTCAACGTTTGCCTGATTAATCCTGAGCTGCAACATTTTTTGCTCGTCTGAAGTCAATGCAGTCGCAAGCGTTGTGCGCTCTTTAAGATTTTTGAGAAGGTCAGCAGCAGCTTCTTGCTGTCTTTCAAGATCGGTTTTGCCTTTTCCGCCTGCACTGCCTGGATCAGTAACTACTGGTACTGGAATCTCAAGGGGTTTAGCAGGAGGTTCAGCAAACGCTTGCCCTGCCTCGTTAGTAGAAATTTGAAAAAGACGATTGAAAAGACCCGAACGTTCATTGCTCAAAACACGCAATTCTTTATTGACTTGCCTTCTTTGCACTGCACCTGCATGACCGCCTAAACCTTGCAGCTCAGCTTGTTTTACTTTTAAAACCTTTTCCCGCGCATCAAGCTCTTTAATTGCCGCTTCAGTCGCCACCCTGCCTGACTGTCTAACAGACTCGTTGTAATCTTCCTGCGCTTGTTTCGCCTCCAATATTTTTCCTACAAGAAGATCAACAGCAATAAGAGCGGCTCCAAATGGCAGCGCGGCTTTTAACCCAATCATCGCCGCTTTCAACTTTAATGTTGCTAATCGGATTAAAACCATTTTTCCACGAACAACTGTCAAAAGCCTTGGCAATTTTGCTAAAAAAGTAAGCAGCATCACCTTTCGCAAAGTCACTGCTGCAGCAGTTAAAGCAACTGTTTTTGCCGTAAATTTAATAACTTCTGGGGGAACTTTTGTAAAAAGTTGAACAGATTGTGCAAGAAATTGATTTAACGGTTTAAGCGAATCTTGTATAGCTGGTCCTAATCCTTCATCTAAAGTTCGAGCCAAGTTCCCTGCGTTGTTTACTAACGCTTTCAGTTGACCGCTTACGGTCCCGCCCATCGTGTCAGCAGCTTTCTTTGCTACTCCAAACGCATTTTTTTGATTCTCTAGGGAGTTGTTGAATTTTTCTAAATCGTCATTAATCAGTGGCATCAACGCCGTCAAGGCTTCAACGCTGCCAAACAGCTTTGACAGCTCAACTTCACTCCCCCCTGTTTTTTTAATCAGGTCTTCAAGAAAACCGCCAAATCCTTTAGTGCGGATTGCGGCTGTACTAAACTCAATCCCTAGTTCTGCTGCACGGTCAGACGCTTCTTTTGATGGCTTAATAACACTAGCAATTACTTGACGAATCCCTGCAAAAGTTGACTCAACAGGAACACCTGTAGCTGTTACGGCAGAAATTGCCGCGTTTAATTCGTCAATACCTACGCCTGCTGCTGCTGCCGTAGGAGCGACACGACCGATCTGGCTGGCATACTGAGCAACAATAATTTTACCGTCGTTTTGCGTTTGTATAAAGCCGTCTACAAGTTTTTGCGCTTTGCTTGATTCGAGCCCATATGCATTGAGGACAGAAGTGGTTGCATTTGCAACGGTGTTCAAATCAGACAATCCGCCAACAGCACCTAACGAAGCTGCACGAAGAACATCTGTTGCTTGAGCTGCTGAATTAAATCCAGCGGAAGCGACGTCATATGACGCGGCAAGCAGCTCAGTCTGACTGGTAAGCCCCTTTTGCTCTGCTGACAAACTTAAAAGCTGTTTTTTTAGCTTGTCGGCATTAACGCCAAGTGTGCTAACAGCCGCTGCAGCATTATTGGCCTCAGTGAACCCTTTGAAAACTCTTCGCCCAATATCGACCGCTCCTAGGGCTAAACCAAGTTTGCCAACTAACGAGTTGATGCGGCGCAACGACTGCTCAGCCTGTCTAGCGTCAACCCTCAGCTTGATATTTGATTCAGCCATTGCAACTCTGCATTAAACACATGCTACCGCCGACGCTGCTTTGCGCGATCTCTTGCCCTTTCTTGCTGTTCGTTTTTTAAGTTGTAAAAGGCCGCAAAATAAACAAGCTCCGCATCTGTAAGCTCAGTGCGAAGCCTGCTAACGGTCATTCCAAGTTCGCAGGCCAGAAAAAACTCAAAGTTGAGCCAACTGTCCTGCTTTAATCGTTTTTTGCTTCTTCTAGGTCAGCCTCTTGATTTAAGCCGAATAGAAACAGCTCAACGTCATTCAAGACAGACTCAGGTAGCTGGCGCTGAAGCTTTGGTGCATCAGCTGGCGCAAATGCTTTTGTTCCGTCTTCAAGCTCTGCCATCTGACACAGCATCTGTGTGCTGATGTCTAAGGCTTCGTCTGTTCCAGCAAAACTTTGCGCCTTTTTCCTATCTGCGCGTGTGATTGGCTTGAAATACAAATCGACGACAACTTCGCCGTCTGCATTTTTTAGCTCGAACTTACGACGCTGGTTAAGGTCAAAAGCCTCAACCAGCAGATCAACAGTGCGATTGTTAGCAGGCATTCAATAGTTTGAACGTATCACTCAAACTATAGCCCTATCACTCCAGGTTGGAAGAGATAGTACCGGAGGTCCGGAAGTTGCACGAAGCAACCACTAGCTCACCAACAGTAGAAGTGATCTCCATGTCGGTAATAATTCCAGCAAAGGCAACGCTATCAGTACCTGACGTTGTCCCTGTCGTAAACAACTCAAAGCTGGCATCAGTTGCGTCGTTGACTTTGACTACATCCTCAATCAAGCCAGCTTGACCAGTTGCGTCAGGGTCATACACCAATTCAATAGTGCCAGTGCCCGAAACTAAGCCGCCAACAAAAGAACGAAAGGTTGAACCATGAACCGTGGTTTCATAAGTTTCTTTTGTAGTTGACAGGCTCCAGCTGCGAGTTCCGACAACAGTTGCAAGGCTGCCACTGCCAGTTTCAAACTGGACTGCGCCTTGTTCTCCGCGAATGGTCGCCATGGTCAGAGTTCCTCGATGAATTCAAAGGTCACACGGACCTGAGTTTGCAGAAAGCCCTCAGGAGAAGCCGAAGCTATAACCTCTGGACCAATTGGAGCGTCGAAGTAAACCCCCGACACAATGACCCTATTGTATAGGTCACGAATCCTCTTGGCGATAACGTAATTAGCTCCAGGCCCTACGCCTAATGCACTGAAAACGTTGATGGTCATTAAACCGACCATTCGGTTCTGGGAGTTGGTCGTCAAGCCTTGACCTAAATACTGGCTAGCACCAAAGCTGACAAGGCATTGCACCCATGAACTGTCAGGCGTTGGCTCATAGGCCATGTTGTGAAACACAACTGGAATTACAGGGCTGCTAGCAAGCTCAGTTGCAAGCCTGCCTTCCAATACCGATCGAATGGTGTTGAGGTCCGCAGCTGCCATCAGGTTCGCCTCAAAATTCGTTGATACTCACTTTGCGACCAACCTTCTAATTCTTTCCCAATTATTTCAGGGAAGCCAGGGACTGTTCCTTGCTTGGTTCTATATCTACCACCCCATGACGGAGGCAAGGATGCATTAGTGCCATAGCAAACAGGCTCTGCATACTCAACATTGTTTGTGACCTCTCCAACAAATCCCTGCACGTTGCTTTGCCAAGCTCCGCGCAATCGCCCTGTATCGACAGGTGTTTGCACCTTTACCCGAGCTTCCCATTCAAGAGTTGTTGCGCGAACAAGTGTCAAAACTTGATCTTGCATGTGATTGCCAATTTGATTTAATTTGATCTGACGTGCCATCGTTATACCCTCAGAATGAGTTCATGAGTAATCGCCGTGTTGTCCTGCTCTTGAGTCACAACACGAATAATCTGATGCGCTACACCTTCGACCACAACACGATCCTTGGTTTCAGGTGCTGCCGGTAAATCTTCAACGCTGACAATTAAACGCTTATCACCAGCTTGAATCAGCTCATTAACCTCGCGGACATTTACAGCCTCAAGCACGCCCTTGACTTCCGTGTCGCTGACAGATTCAGCAACCACGCCAGTCGTGGTGTTGTAGCCGCCAGCTGTAACAAAACGAATTGTTATGTCACCGCCGAGCTTGCCGACGACTTTGCTTGCAGCATTAACCAGCGACTGAGCAAGTCCCATCAGGCAATGTATCCAATGACAGTGCCAGAAGTCAGCCTGACCGATGTGATTACAAGACCCTCAATACAAGACGACGTATTGAAGTTGATCGCAGTGGCATCGCCTCCAGCAAGGTTTTCGTTAATTCCTTCTGCTGTCAGCGTATGAATCACAGAATCCTCAAGCGCCATCAGCTTCACAAACTTGGCAGTGTGAGTTGCTGTGTTGGTAATGATCGTCGCCTTTGTTGGCTCAAATCCAGATCCGTAACCCATGGTCAGCTCCGTTTGATTGCGATGTTGCCTGGTCCACTGATTCTAAGACCTGTCAAGTACCTTTCAAACATTGGGGGCACACGATCAGCGCCAATGGCTCCGGTCTTATCAGGTGTTACCTGAAGGCTGCCGATCTTGACGCTCTTAAAATCTTCCAGACCGCCAAGGCTTATGCCGTCAACGTTGTTTTTCAAGTAAACGGCTAACTCAATTTGAGCACGTTTGATTTGATCAGGAATTTCTGTGTCAGTAAAATAATCCTCAGAAATCCGAAACGGAAAGCCAGTGGCGTAAGTATTGACGTATGTATCAGGCTTTCTAACACCAGTACGCGGCCATTGCCTTGATTGCGTATCTGTTGCGCGAGCACCTAAAAATCTTTCGCGATCAAGCCTTTCTGCAGCAGCAGCTAAAGCACGATTGCGCGTGTCATCGTTGCCAGTCGTCCATTTAGACACGTCAGAACTGCTGATCATTGCCTCTACAAACGCATCGGCTTCAGTCAGTGTTATGTAGCTGTTGGCGTTTGCGCCTCCCGCTGTTGCGTCGATTGTTACTGCCATCAGGCGTCACAGTAGAAGTTTTCTGGGCAGGCTTTTCAGAACTAGAGACTGCCGCTTGTGCAGCAGCCTCACGTTCCTTCATCCGCCTAAAGGCGAATAAACCCATCAGGAGCTTGCGCCTTTAAGAAGGACAAAGCTCAGCACGATGGCTTCACTTGCAGTCGAACCAACGTTTGCCACAGTGACTTTGAACGAACCAGCAGCAAGGCTGTTGGCTTGAACAAGGTAGCTGCCAGCAGTGCCAGCAGAACTGTGGTTAACCACTACTACGTCAGTAGCAGTGACTCTGTCGTTGTTAACTTGAAAGCTAACTTCAGCAGCGCCAGCAAGCTCAGCGCCGTTCATTGTGATCTGACCGGACTCTGTGTTGAGAGTCACGGCAGTTCCTTTATTAGTGGCCTGTGTAACAGTGCCACCAGTGGTAGGCCCGATGGCACTACCAGCTGTTGCCTCAAAAATGGATGACATGGTTAGTTACCTCAGTCAAGGTTGCTTGTGTTGGTAACCCGCACGATTCCAATGTTATTGGTCTCGTAAACCTTGGTCCAGTTGCCCACTGTTTCTAGTTGTGCCCGAGTTGGGTTGGCAACAGAAGTGGAGAACTTAGAGCCAATCGGGTGGTACACATAGTGCAGGTCAATCGACATTGCATCGCTCTTGGCAAGAATGTCGCGATCAGTCTCAGTCTGAAGACCAAGCTGCTCACCAGAACCAACAGCACCCTGAGTGAACAGGTAGCTGGCATATTCGGTGGAAGAACCTGTACCAGTGGTCTGCACATCAGCAGACACAATCACACGCAGACCCATAAAGGTTGGAACCTGCACACTGCCAAAAGCAGGAGCGGTAGAACCAGAATCAGCGGAAGTGTCAGGTGCGCCTGTGTTGTCGTAGATCATATCGATCGCACGACGTTCCATCAGGTCGTAATAGACCTTCGGGTGCATAGCGATAGCGGTAAGCTTTTCGCCTTGGTCACCCAAGATGGCTTTAGCTTCCACGATTTGACGAGGGCCAAGCACTGTTGGTGTGTCACCACTTGCACCATCAACGGTCAAGCCGATGAAAGCTGAACTGGCGTTGTCATCGACAGCACCGAACACACCAGCCAAGCAGGACAGAAGATCCTTTTGGCGTTGGTTGGCAATGTAATCAGCAATTTTGTTGCCGATAGCAGCCATTGGGTCAGAACCTGCAGCCAAAGCAGCAAGGTCTCTTGATTCAAAGGCTCGTCCCCTGTGGAGCACAACACCAACTTGTTTGTCAGCTGTGATCTTGCCAGGAGTCAGTGAAGAGCTATCTGTCAGACGCTCAAAATCGCCTGACAAGTTTGCGGTGAAAAACGGAACGTTTACGAAGTCACCACCATTTTCAGAAGCATTCAGTTCTGCCATAGGTTGCACCACACCGGAAGCCAAAAAGGCATCGCGCTGAGTGGTGGCCTCTAAAACGTATGGCGTGAAAACCTCAGGAATGATGATGTCAGAGCGAAGAGTCGCCATGACAGATCCTCAAAAAAAGATGTTTACGGTGTGGGCGTAACCCAAACGGCTCTGCGTAGCTTTGCCTTATCCCGCATACTAACGGTTCGCCGCAGTTTTCAACCTCTCATACATGTCGCGATCTGTCCTAAACAGTCGAGACTGCTCAGTCAGGTTGAAAGTTTCTTTGGCAAACGGATTTTTCGTGCCTGTAGGAATGTCCCCTGAATAGCTGCGACCAGAAGGCGCACCACTGCCTTGTGGCTTTGGTGCTTTCTGCATGTAGCTCGGCAATGACTTTGCCCATTCACCAATCGGCTTGCGCTCATAGCCGTTGACAACAACAACAGTGCCGTCAGCGTCGCGTTCAATTTGATCTGGCTTAAGCAGATCAGCCTTAAACACAATGCTTGGATCATGCACCACATCAGCCAACGCAGTGTTTGCAGGTGCAATTAACTCAAGTTCGCGTACCCGAGTCTCTAGCTCTGTAATGCGCTTGTCCTTTTCCTGTGTCGCCTCACGGAACTGCTGC
>Ga0181395_1000509_pt1 | contig 16462 bp, 30 predicted proteins | sample 18SPOviralmetaG_FD_130124 | JGI IMG/M metagenome (GOLD analysis project Ga0181395, IMG submission 130124) | Marine viral communities from the oligotrophic San Pedro Time Series (SPOT) site, San Pedro Channel, CA, USA - 18 SPOT_SRF_2010-12-16 | ecosystem: Environmental > Aquatic > Marine > Strait...
GTAGTGGGCTTATTATCAAATATGCCTAAGTCATCCAAGTGAATAAACTTCTCATTCATTGTATAAGTCGCAGAGTTGGCTAGGGCTAGACTCATTACCATATCGTCGTGTGCCCCTATGCCTTCAAACTTGCCCCCTTCAGTAATGGCAAACATAGACAATTCCTCTATTAGAGTAGAAGTAACTCTCCTACTCTCTTCATTGCCATAAGGTAATCTTATTTTACCGTTTTCAAAATTCATTTGTAGGTTAAGAATAATCTCCTGTTTCTTCTTTCTAGTAGTATTAAAATCATGGACATTGATATCCGAGACATTTTTTAATTCTTGAGTGAAGGATTTAGCGAAGGTATTAGTTTCAAACAAAACGACTTCCGGATTGAAAATCTTACCTACCATTTTCACCTTCTCTATATTTTGTCTAAAGTCTACATTCTTAGCCCTATCAACAAAAACTACAGTCTTATTGTCATCTTCGTCTACTTCTAATACTGTGATAACATTGTAGTCTCCATCAGTAGAAATAGCAGGGTCTACCCCGACAAAATATCTGAAGTCCTTTCTTCTATAAGGTTTCAATATGTATTCTTTTGACTTAGCATTATTTAGATATTCAGGGTTAAAGAGAGAAGTTCCCGTAGACATAGGAACACAAAGATATTCTCTAGTGAATGCGATTGTACCAATCTCTCCCTTTCTTAGCATTAGGGAATTGTAATCCCATCTATCGGGCCAAAGCGGTTCGTTAAGTGCATTTAAGCAGGGATAGGTTCTAACTTCATAGACCTCGTTCTCTGCAAGTTGAGAATAAATATCTGTATAACTAAATGGAGTACCGATTACTCTTAGAGATGCAGAATGGTGAAGAGTAGGAATCATATCGCTGTAAAACCAATCAGTAACTTTCTGTATAGCAGACATTGAGAATTCTTTCAGAGGGTCGTCAATAACTATTTCATTTGGGTGAAGTCCACGAATCTGTGAGCCTACCGACCTTGCTAGTAGTTCATTACCATTTGTTAATCTGATATGTCCTACTGACCAGCCCCTAATAGGTTTGAATTTTTGTAGCATTGGGTGACTAAAGTATTTATCAATCTCTCGCATGTGTACTAAAGTCTGCTTTTGGTTAGAAGAGATGTAAAGCATTTGGTAGCCTTTAGGTTGAAAGATTAAATTCCATATTACCCAACAGTGCATGAATACAGATTTTCCGTGGTCACGACTACAAATTAAAACTGTACGCTGGGTACTATTCATTAATTCTAACCACTCTTCCATATAATGGGGATAGAAGTATTGGTCAATTCCCATAGCAGGGCCACATACATGTTGAAAGAAATAAGGGAAGGAGTTTCTAGATAGTTCGAAATCCATCTGATGTTCTAGATTAAATGCTTCAATTTCCATTACTCACCATCTCCCCGCCTACAAATAATACAGCGTCTTCTGGCACTGTTTCATTTAGGTTTCGTAGCATCTGTAAAGAAACACTGTATCTAATATGTGCCGAGCCCTTTTCCCCCGTTCTTTCAGATTTAAAGCCATCTTCATCTTTAAAGAATCTTATTTTTTCGCCCCTAACCATTACCTTTAGCCCGAATTGACTTTTGGTAGGCATCATTACTTTGCCATTTTTCTTAACCCTTCCATAACTACTAACTTCTATATCATCAAATTCAAGAAAATTTCTATTCTTGTGTTTTCCAAACTTATCAGATTTTAAATATCTATTGTCCCACTTTTCATTTTTTAGAGGGGTAGGGTCACTTATGAATACTATTGGGTTTTCTTCAGTTCCCCCGCTTTTTGGATATTTTATATTTCCCACCATAATACCAGTTTCTACATCGTTGATATACGGGGCCTTCAGAACCATTTGCCACTTTTTTATTCTTGGGTCATGAATCATCTTTTCTGCATCCTTAGCAGGAGTGCCTTTGTCTCTCAAGTCTTTGTATTCATGCCAAAGAAACGGTACTCCGTCTGCTCCAGCAATTCTATTGAATGCAATTCGCTTGTAATTATACAAGAAGTAGGCTTGCTCTAAAGACTGGAACGGCATCTAACTACCCTTCCGCCATTTCTTATTCTTCTTCTCTTTGGTTTTACTTGGACTCCACTTTACTTTATCAGCCCAATATGCCGCAGACATTTTCCCACGCTTGATGTTCTTAGCATGGCGAGATTTGAAAGCCCTTCTCTGTCCGGCAGTTTGATTTGTCTTAACTCCCTTTTGTCCGAACTTGATGTACTTGGCTTTATTTCCTTCAAAGGCCATAACATGATGTGATTTTCCAGAACTGTCGTTTAGTCTCTGTGGTTTATTTAATCCTTTAAGTCCTTTTTTCTTAGCCCTTTCAAGTGCCTTCGACCTAGCACTTTTAGGTTTCTTTTTGAGAATAGTTTGCCAAGACATTCTATCACTCCCTATACTGAATATCAAAAGAAGGAATTACTTCTAATGGGCTATGTTCAGATTCAATATCTTGGGCTAAAGTATTTGACATTATTTCTATTTTTTCTAAATTTTCTTTAGTAGGATTTTTGAATAATCTATTCATGGTTCCAATATCTCTGTCGGTTTGGTCTTGAAAAGCATCAGCCTCCCCCTCATCGTCAAAATCCGGAGAGTAGCCAGCACCATAATAATACGAAACATATTCCTCTATTTCATCTAAGTATTTTCTAGCCATGTTGATAGAAGATTGCATATCTATCCCATCCATTTTTAAAAACGCTTGCCAAGACATGATAATTCCTCAAAGGTTGCCATCTGTAAAAGTAGTTCCAAAGCCCTTTACTGAAGAAGAAATTTCTCTAGCCTCATCTAGTGCGGCATTTAATTCGTCTTGAAGCCTATCCATTCTTTGTATTAGAGATGAGTTTTTATCACTCTCTCCCTTTAAAGTATTCAATGCCACTCTTAGTGCCGTCTGCTCAAATTCCTTTACTATCTTCACTACTCTATTTTCTACATCGCCTACTTGTTCACGAATAGAATCGTAATCCTTCTTAGATATTATCATTTTCTTCCCTCTTCATTTGGTTTTTCTTAGACTTCTTATCGTCTTTGATAGGGCCACCTTTGGCCCAAGTATAGCAAGTCCTATCTTCGTGACATTTAAAATCGTGCATCCAGCAATATCCTAATCCACCCTTTACATCTACGATAGGCATACAATCTTTCATCCTTGGACTAATATCAAAAGCAATACAATTAGAACATTTAGATTTCTTAGCGGCTTCAACTGATGTGTCCCAATGTTCCGCTACCTTCTCCCAATAATCCGCAGGTTCATCTATGTTCAGAGGCCCGTATTTTATATCCTCATCCTCGATAGCGGCATCTCTATTCTTGGTATTAAGTTTGAGATTTTTAGTTGCCGGAGGGCAAGTTAATTGTTTCAATAAGATTTTCCAATCATTCATCTTCCTCATCCTCTTCTTCCTCTTCAGGAAGAGGTAGTCCATCTAAAAGAATATAATCTCCACTCTTATGCTGAACAACATTTTCCATAGAGTCTAACAGCCCTTCTAATTCTTCTCCGGACATCTTAGTTGCTTCTTCTAGTGGTTCTAGACCCGAAGCCCCTCCTTCCTTTTCCAAAGTAGAAACTATTGTTTCTTCCGCACCTTCAGACTTTTTCGCTCGTAAGTGTTTGAAATCTTCGCCGGTAATTTTCCCATCACCGTCTGCGTCAATGTCTTTTTGTTTTCCATACAGAATCTTTTCTGTCTCTATTTTTTCTGTGCCGCAATGTGCTTTTAATACATTTTTCCAATTCATTTTCCTTTCCTCCCTTTTCTTCTTGGGTAATCTTTACATTCAGCACAGGTCGCCCTGCATCTTCGCTTTGTTCCTTTAGAAGCATCTTTTCTTCCGCAAGGCTTTACCCCTGCTTTTTCATCTTCACAAGTTTGACAAGAAACCCAACCTTTTACTTCGGGTTCTCCTTTTTCACCCTTAGCCCTTTGCTGATACCATTCATACAAATCGCCTTCTGATTTTGAAACCTTTTTCTTCTTTTTACCCCAATTAGCCGCACCAACTTTTCGACATTGGACTAAAGCACCACTACCATAAGCAGAAGGCCATGTTCCACCATCTTCAGTATATTTTGCCTTAACCTTATCATAACATTCGGGGTCTTTTTGCCTTGAAGATTTTTCTTTCTTCTTTACTTTAAGAATATCTTGCCACATATCTATCACCTAAACTGTGCCTTCACTTGATATACAATTTCTTCAGATACTCCTAGAGATTTAGCAATGTTCGAAAAGGAATTAACTTCAGTTACCATCTTATCTATTTCGGAATGAGATAAATCTACACCGAACTCCAAATACATCTTATTGATAACTTCTTCAGAATGAGTAATTGTCAATGGTCGGAAAGCGTAAACAGGTTCCAGTCCTTTTATTTCCCTAACGATGTCATGTGCCTTTAGTAAAGATTTCAAGATAACCGGTAGTGACTCTGCCCTTCTTAGCAAATCCTTTAACTTAGCAACTGACCTTTTCATACCAGTTGTCTCAATAATACCCTTGTGCTTCATTAGATAAGCAGGTAATATAAATAGTGGAGATGGCTTTCCCTCTCCTCTAGCGGTTAGATAGTCCTTTTCTCTTTGCTCAATAGTTCTACCAGCAAATTTCTTGTCTCCTATTTCTTGGCCAGTTTCATCATAAGCATATTTCAGAATAGCAGCCATATGATTATTATTTTCCTTCTCATAATCAAATATTTTTGTCAATGCCTGTGCTGCGTCTTCCCCCTTTTTAGTCAAGGCATAGGTTAATTCAGCACCGGATATTATGGAATTCAAATAGTCATATATTTTATCTATAGCAGATTTGGTAACTACATACTTACTTTCTATTAACTTTTCATATGCAGTACCTTCCATACTACTAGCACCAACATTCTTAGCACCTGAAATTATTTTTCTAGCCCCATAACTATTTACAAAATCAACTTCGGCAATTGGAAGTTTGCCACTATAACTCGGTGTAATATAGTAGTCATTTATAGCCTGTACTAATTTTCTAATTGCGGCTCTGCCTTCTTTACTCATTCCCGAATGTCCTTCTACTACCGGTGCTTCTGATGTGTCATCTGTGAAATTTCTAGAAACACTTTTGCTAGGTATCATCGGGGGTATCTCCCAAAGCAAGTCCCCTACCGCACTTAGGAAATCCATTATTTCTCCAATATCAGATGGGTTCTTTGCTTTGAGTTCACCATATTCTATAGTGGTAGGTAAGAAGAAGGGCATGTCTCTAATATTGAAAGTGTCTTTAATGTTCTTTATGTCGTTTTTAATTCTAGAACCTACCATTAACTCTAATCCTTGAAAATCATCAGAAGCACCCAAGACTCCTAGAATGGAATCCATTTGATTTTGTATGTTTTCAAATCCTTTTTTTGTAAGTGCGATTACTTTCTGAGTTCCATCTGAATTTGGAGAATTGTAGTAATATGCTAACAGTGGGTCTAAGTCTTGAAGCATACCTCCAAACTCTTGCTCAAGTTCATCATCTTCGGGACTATCGGTCATGCTAGGGTCTAACATAGAAAATCCTTCTCCGCTAACCCCCGAACTACCAAAACTTTGTCTCATTTCTTCGGCCAAAAGAGCATTAGTGTCCCCATGAATCTCGCCACTTTGCTTACCTTCCATTATCCTCTTATCTTCATCTAGTTGGTATAATGTATAAAGGCTCAATACATAGGAAAGTAATTGTGCAGCAGGTTCCTCAATATCTCCTCCCCTATTGCTGCCAGAAATTTTAACCTGCACCGGTTCAAATTCGCTTACATAAGATAGGTCTTTATTTGCGAATGGTTTCAAAGCCTCTATAATATCCTCTTCTATTTCTTCAGAGTCATCCCCATACTGAACAGAGCCACCAATCACTTCGTCTAGTGCAGACATAACATCGTCATATTTCTCAGAAATAGTTTCCCAATATTTATACAACATCTCTCTATTCTTAGAAGATGAAAGTGGCAAAGCCCCTAAATAATTATCAATTTTTATTTGTTTGGTAGTTACTGCTCCGGAAATAGCATAGGACTTCACTTCGTCAATTTTGTCTAAAAGAACTTCTACATTATGTAAAATTATTTCATCAGAGGGGATTAATGCTTCGGGAGAATTATCCTTTACTAAATTGATAGAGTTTTCTAATTCTTCTAAAGACCTCTCAATCTCATCCAACTTACCCACTCCTTTAGTAGAAGTGATTCTAACATTTTCATCTAGCCTTTCTTTACTGGCCTTACTTCTAGAAATAGACCTATTTAACTTGGATTTAATGTTTAGGCCTTTATTCAATATTTTTTCAAAAGCCAACGAGAAACTTTCTCTAGAAGAATCGAGCATTGTATTTAACTTGTCGAATTCTATATCAGCCACATCCGGCCCATATTCTTCCTCCATTTCTTCGAATATTTCTGCGAGCCTTTCTTCTCTATCCCTTATTCCTAATGAGGATATTTCCCTAACCAATTCGTCAAGATTCATGCGCCCACCTCCGTAACTAAACCTGTGTCTACCAATCTATCTAATAACTTCTTGGGAAGTTGCCCTCTCGAATCCCCAACGCCTTTAGTGGTAATGATATTCCTAAGCCTATCTTCGAATGCGTATATTAGGCCTTCTTTATAGCCGCCTATTCGCCTTCCTATCTTCTCTTCCAACTCTTCTGCAAGAGCCTTCTTCTTCTTTATGTCGTTTGAGTCATCTATTTTTTTGTAGTAGTCTGCTACAGAGCCAGCCCCTTCACCATACCCTAATAGGGAATCTAGTTTAGCCAAAAAAGCAACTAACTTTTCCGGCCCTAGTTGGGATAGGGAAACTCCTCCTAATTCTTGCTTGGATGTTTTTACAAGGTTGTTAGAAAGCATCAATTGGGTAAATTTAGTGCTTTGTAGTAGGTCTACTACTGACATTTCAACACCGATAATATCTACAGGGTCTTCGCCCTCCTTAGTTTCTAGGTTAGTATTTAGTCTAATTCTTTTTATTAGTTCCTTTATGTCGGTGGGTGAAAACTCATTCTCGCCGTCTATAATGCTAAATCTAATTACAGAACCTACCTTTTTTTCTTTAAAGTCAATAGAATTATATTTTTTAAGAATGCCCCTGCTTAATAGTTCTTCTACTCCTATTTTTTCTATTGAATCATCCAAAATTCTCATGACTTTAGGGGAAACGGTAGACTCCAATACCTCTGCCCCTATTCTCTGAACTTCTCCGACATCTATTTGCCCACGAATCCATTGTTTAAATTCCCTTTCTGTTTCGGGTGAGCCCTCTAAACTTATATCAAATATAGAACTCCTATCAACTCTATCTTCTCTTGCTTTCATAGCATCTTCCAATAATAAGTTCTCCATTTTCTTACTATCTATTATTTCAGTGGCCTTAGTTTGTTTAATTAGTTCACTAAACCACCTTTTCCCACCTACTGCTGACAAAAGAATAGAAAGATATGGATTATTTCTTAACTTCCCTCCACTCTTAGTAGAGAAGATTAATTCCTTTAATTTACCAATGCCTTGAATCTGAGTTTCCCCTCCAACATCTATTTTTAAGTCTCCAGTAGGCAAAAGAAGAGAAGTGTTGATGTTTTGGACTTTATTTATTATTTCTAGGTATTCTCTTAGGTCTTCTAGAGTAAATCGGCGAACTTCATAGAATGTTGGGTCGGGTAGTGGCAAAGATTGACTAACTCCAGCCCCTTGTATAGCCGGAGAGTATGATTTTAACTCGACAAGAATAGGATTTAGTATACTTATGAATTTTTTTCCATCTTTTATCTCGGAAAGTCTTTCGAACTCTTGGGAATAGTTACGAATACTAGTAGGGGATAGTTTTCCTCCCTTTCCTTCAGTTCTAAAATCTATATTTCTCTCTTCGTCGAAGAAAAGAGCATTCCAATTCTTCATCCATTCCCCAACAGAGAGATTTGGGTAGTGAATTACCCATGCACCGCCCTTAACTCCTAGCCAATGCAGTTCTCCTTCGATAATTTTAGCAAATTTTTCCAAAAGTGACTTAGAAGGATTGCCCGATGTGAAAGAAAGTACGCTTCCCCTCGATAACTGTTGCAATTCTCTCTTTAATTGCCTCAAATCTTTGTCCAGTCTAACAGTTTTCGCATGTTTTCCCGCCAAAGAGAGAAATTCGTTAATTTTTTCTGGAGTTTTTTCTTCTTTTACTTGTTCCGCCAGTAAAAAAAGTTCTTGAGTGCTAGAAGTTTGCCTCTTCGTGCCAAATTTTTCTAAAAGAATGTCCATTTTTCTTTTCATTTCCCCTATTCCGTACTTTTCAACTCTTCTAGGGAAGGATTCTCTAAGATATTTGTCCTTGTCTTCTGAATATAGTTTCAAAGTGTCTAATAATCCAGTAAATCTATTAATTTCTCTTTGGTCATTACTATCTTTAAGAGATTCAAAGATAGTGGCGACGATATTAATGTCTCCACTCAACCCCATTGCAAGAACATCTCGGTTGGAGGATTTTTTTATAGTATGTTGCCACATATTACTAACCTACAATTGCCTCTAATATATTGAACCTTGCATCCTTTCTAAAAAACCTACTATGCCCACAATTATTACAAGATACTACTGTGAATACTTTATTCGAATAGTTGAATAGTCTTGACCACTTGCCTGTCATTGCCATTTCTTCAGAAGAAAATGAAGTGCTTTGGCAAACATCGCAACGCAAGACTAGTTTATTCATTGTAATTCTTCCTGCAATCAAATTTCAACAGAAACATATAACTTTCCATTAGAATACTCAGCAACTTCATAACTTACTTTGAATATAAACGCCCCGCTTTTTTGTTCCATAGGTTCTGGTTTAGTACCGTCTAATTGAATTATAATATCTTTTTGTTTGAAAGATTTAACAATATTGTTTGGTTTGTATGTTCCTACATTTTCATCCATAACATCTATTCTTCCTGAAGGTTTAACTCTTATAGCAAATTCTTCAGTAGGATAGGCTAAATCATGACTTGTTCCTACATTACTTACTTCAATGTCAATATTAAAATCATCCATGTATAACCAAAACTCACCTTCGCCAAAATCTAAATCTTTGGCGATTTCTTGAGCGATTTCTTCTTCATATTCTCCACCGCCACCAAACGATTTTCCCTTTGCTTTTACTATCTCTTTCCAACTCATTGTAATTCCTCCTGCATTTGTTTCTTCACATCAAGCCAAACTTCGGGATGGTTTTGTGCCAATACCTTTTGTACGACTTGCATTTGATGAACGATAATTGTATCTTGTCTACGGTGAACCAACTTGCCCTTAAACTCCATTATGTATTTCAAACTTTCACGGACTTCTCTAGCCAACTTAACTAACGCATCAATTTCCTTAACGCTTAAATCATCTTCGTTAAATAGACTATTTACCTTGGCATCCAATCTTTGAACATTTTGACTTAGCATCTCAATTTCATTGACTTCCTTCTTAGCGATAATGCTTGCCGCAGACTTCTGTACTAGTGGAGCCAAGTGATGTTTCATGTGTCTTTGTACTTGCGCTTTAGAAATACCTAGGGTTTCAGCAATGGCTTCTGAAGTAACTTCTCCGGAACTCAATGCTTTTTCGTAGTGGCTTCGCATAGGGTCTGTGCAGAACTTACACTTGGGATTACTACTATTTTCATAATCTCCCATGTGGTTTCTTTGGTGTTGGGCGGCTGTTCCGCTTCTCCAACCTTCCCTCTTATCCAAGTCATCACATGAGATTTGCATAGAATCTATTTCAGATTCCAATTCATCTCTTGCCTCATGTTGGCAAAACTTACAACGCTTACGAGTTACTGTCATTTACTCACCTATTATTTTGTATAATATCTAGCCAAGATTTCGCTACTGGCTTACCTTCTTTTCTAGGTCGCTTATCTACAACCTTACCATGAATATAATATCCTCCAACCTTGCGCTTATTAGTACCCAAGTATGCTCTTTCTATGACAGAAGGAGAAACTTCTATTGTAAATTCTACAATATCTCCAGCAACTTCGTCTCTAGAAACCTTGGCCAATCTTCTAACAACGGTTTCTTCTTCTTCATTGGAAACGGTAAACTTCTGCCCCTTCAAGTCATTTCTAATTGCATTGGCTCTAATCATACCTTCTTTAAAATAAGAGCCGTTCATCTTACTTTCAAAGAATTGCCTAACTTGAGAAATCTTAAACAGTTCTGCTGGATTAGGAACATTGCGTATGACGATATCTATTTCTGCATCATCTAATTCCTTAATCGCATCTTCAAGAATATAGAGTAGTCCCTTTGGTTCAGACTTGGAATATAATGCCATATGAGGAGGATTCTGTGCTAACTCGCCACTATTATATGTGTACCAACTTCTCTTAGCAGGATTTGGATAGTCGGGGTATTTTCTCATAAAAGATTCTGTGGCGAAGTGCCCCCATACAGGCCGCTTCCTCTTTACCTTGCCATCGCTACCATACACTTTGTCATGGTAGGGCATTTTAGCAGGGTCTAATCTAGTACCCTTGGCTTCTTCAATAAATTTCTTATATGCTTTTAGGAATTTAATTTCTATGTCCCCGACGAAATCTTCTCCGAATTCCATAATGTCTACCAATTTAGGAAAATATTTTTGATGCCCTTCTGTGGGACTAACGCTATTAGGGCCCCTTCTCTTAAACTTAGGATTCCCTACACCATGCTTTCTTAGAAAGTCTATTGCGCCGTCCGGCAATTTTAACCATTCTTGAAATTCAGCATAGAACTTGGTATCTTCGAGCCTCTGTTCTACTGTATTTCCAGAAACTTCCTTAACGGTCTTCTTTGTCTTTGGCATTTTTTCGACCCCCTGTCCTGCCTTCGCTAAAGAGAGGTGTATGTGCCGCACTACTTGTAACTACTGCCCCAGCAACTTTTTCCATTTCGCCATTGATATAATCCATTAGCGTAGGAAGTACCTTCGATAAATTATAGTCGTTCATGTTAAAGTCCCCAAATTTAATATTGTAGGCAGAAGAACCTTTTCTAGCGACAGTCACCTTCCCCCTATCAGAATGCAAGGTGTACCTATCGCCGCTTCTCATACTACTACCTTCAATTTCGCCACCTATGACGGTTTGAATATTTTCTAAAAACATTCTAGGTGTAAGCACCTTTAGTACATCTTCCCAACTCATACCTTATTCCTCCGTGCGTAAATACGATTCAATTTCTCTCATTAGTTTAGTAGGAACTTCAACTGCCTTATCGAATACCCCACTTGCATATTGAAGTGCGTATTTCCCCGTATTGACTTTAGCATTAGTATGTTTTAGAATGATACTAATTACTACCAAAGCATCATCAATATCATTTATGCCACCAAGAAGTCTATCTGCGTCAATACTAGGCATATGGTCTTCTTCATCTTCTTTTACTATATCTTGCCAAGTCATTCTTTATTCCTCCTGAATACTTTAGCCCATGCTTGGGCCTTAGTTAAAGTAGTAGTCTTTTTCTTTTGACCTGTAATTAAATCACGACCATAGTTATTCTCAACTTTGTCAAGTTTAGCAGATTCATTATCGAACCAGCCGTCTAAATAATTACAGCGTGTCATATTAATCAACTCGCCTTCTTCTTGGTTTCGGCCTATCTTCGGGTTTCATTCTATGAACCCTTTCACTTCTAGGTGTTCCTCGGCCCATAAAACTAGGTAATCCCATTGAATCTCTTTTATCTTTTCTTCTTGCTCTTTTATCTGTTTCTTTTCTATGGCGAATTTGGGCAGCATCTTCTTCCCCAAGTCGCTTAACTTGTTCTTTTTCATCAGGTGTTAATTTCAATATATCTTGCCAATTCATGTAAATCATCTCCTACTATCTCTCTCTCTTGCCATTCTTAATTGAGCATCTTTTAATTGTTTAGACCTACTTGGCTTGATGTCCATTGTTTTACCTTTGGTCTTATTTCTGCGTATTTCGGCGTTTCTTGCCTTGGAGTCTTTTGCTCGTTTACTTGCATTAGGGCCAAATGGGTCAAATGGTTTTGTTGAGGAAATGGGAGTATCTTCTTTAGGTTCAATATCAACTTCATCCTTTTCCTTTGGATTACGCCTTCTATCTTTATCTCTAACCCCTTTCATGTCATCTTTTAGTACATCTTTCCAAGTCATATTAATCCCTCGCTGTAAATGCACTTCTTCCCTTTCTATTCTGTAGTTTTGCCATCAGCGTATCTACATTGCTTTTGAATATCTTAATATTAAACCCTATAGTAGAATCTTGACTTCCCCCCAATGCACTTTCGAATAAGTCCAACTGCTCTCTTAAATCAGAGAGTAGTTTATCATTCTCTTCATTTTTGGTTATGTCGTAGTAATTCCATGTCATATTAATCACCTTTTTCTAATAATGTGGTGGGTTTTTTTCAAGGCTTGTTTAGATATTTTTGAACAAATGGCGGCATAGATGAAAACAATTGCTGAAATTGGGGAGTTCCCTTTGCCTGTTCTAATTGTGGAATAAGTGCCCTTAATCCCTCTTTATCCTTTAAAAAAGGATTTATTTCTAACCATCGTGCAAGTTTATCTATCTTAGTCTGTTCGTCTTGTTTTAGTATGTCTTTCCATGTCATATTAATCACCAATCAATTTTTGCACTCTTAATGTAGAGTTTCTCTCCCTTCATACCTATTTCAATATCTACAGTGGGCATAATAGGCCCGTCATATCTTCCAAGTTCCTCCACTTCGATATCTGTAGTTTCTAAATCTAAGTTAGTAGCCAAGACCTCCCTAGGCTCCTTATCAATTCTTTCAGCACTTAACCCATTAACAGTTACCTTAGAAACTTCGGGCTGCCCCATTTCCATTGAATCGGATTTGGCATCTACGGCCATAGACCAATTGATAGTTATGGAATAGTAATCTAATTCTATATCTGCACCTGCATCGCCATATGATACATCTGCTTGATTTATAGTTGAATTACTTTTCAAATATTTAGTCTCGAAATCAAAACTCTGTAGTTTCTTAACAATATTTTCCCATGCCATATTTCTCACCTACTTCTTAAATATACTCTATGATTACTTATTTTTAATAAATAATTGGTCGCCTTCTATTTGGGTAAAGTAACCTTCTTTATCATATAATTCTTTTATTGTATTAAGAATAAAGTTGAAATCGCCACCTAAAGCATTTGTAACATCAGTACCCATACGGTATATGCCTACGGCCTCGCCACTCATCTTTTCGGTCCTAAAATCAGTGCTACTACCACGGAACTTTTCAACAGCGAGGAATAACTTTGCATTTGCTACTAAGCCCTGCGTATATTTTGTAAAGGCTGGTTCAATCTGTTTTTTTTCATAGGCTATAATTTTTTGCTTATAATCCTCATCTCTACCAGTTGCCACATTCATAGGCATCGGCATTTTTCTTAGTGTATCTTTCCACATATTTCTCTCTCCTTTTTTCCCGTAATTTTTTTCAAGCCAAAAATTGCTTATTTTCTCTTGCCCAATAAACGAAATCTGTAGTAGGGCCAGCAGACTGAGTAATATTTTGAAGAGTGGGAACTTTATTACCCGTATCTTTCTCATATTTGTCTAAAGCCGCACCAAGCATCGCTTTAGGAATAGTGACATTATTGGATTTATCAGAATAGCCTCCAAATTCAACCTTGTCCCCCAAGTCCTTAGCATAGTTTGTGCTTCCTACTTCCATATCTCGCTCTTGTTTCTTTATGTCGTTGTACCAATTCCATGTCATATTTCTCTCTCCTTTTTTTTTCCGTAATTTTTTTTCAAGCATTCCTCATACCTGCTTCATAAGCATATTGAATTTTATCAATAATCGAATCATTTTGCTTGGCAAGATGCTTTTGCAAATTGCTCAATGCCTCTACAATATCTGATTCGCCAGCATCTTCTTTTACAAGAGTCTTAATTCTTTCAATTGATTTGAAATGGTCTATTATTCCCATTTGTTTGTAAGTTTTCATATCGGTAAGGAATTGCTCATTCTTCCTAATCTCGTCTTTCCAACTCATAAAAATTCCCCAATTTTTCCCGTAATTTTTTTTCACAATTACATTATCTCTTTTGCCAAGTCTATCAACTTCTGCCCTTGAGTTTCAAGATATTCTCTATCCTTTACACTTTTTTCTCTAAAGCGAGGACTTTGTGAATAATCTGTGCTACCTGCAACAGTCTGTAAATGTCGGCCATAGGTTCGTAAAGTTATACCTATACCACCTAATACTTCTTCTGCTTCTTCATTACCAATTAGGCTTCTTAGAAACTCACCATTTCTATCAAACATATTAGCAACGGCGGAAATATCTCTTGTCATTTCTTCAAGTTCTTTTCGGCTATATTCAAGATAAGTTTTATCATCCATCATAGGCCCCTGCTTAGGGTCATTCTTTAACACATCTTCCCACATAAAAATTCCCCAATTTTTTCCCGTAGTTTGTTCGTCACTTGCGCTTTTTTTTATTTTTTATATTAGCCATTCCCAGAATAAGGTTTTATAATCTTCATAATTTGAAATTTGATATTATTGTATGGTTATTTACTCGGTATAGTATTCGTTGTATGGCAAAAGTCGTTTAGTAAAGCCGCTTCGCTTGTAACGAGGCTATCGGAACATAGTATTTAGTTATTATTGGGGGCTACATTAAATCAAAGGGGCAAAAGGTCAGTAGAATATATGAAAATAATTAAATGAAAGTAATAATAGAAAAATAAAAATTGGAAACAAAGCCATATGGTTGTGCTTTGTGGCAACCCCGAAGGGCCTTAATCAGTGGCCTTTGATATAACAGCATGAGCAAAAATATAGCCCTTTACTATCTTCTCTAATTCCTCTATTCTTTTATTTTTAGCATCTAGTATTTGGTTAATATGCACCATTCTTAATTCATCTGCAAAACTCATAATATCACTCTCCTACCTTTATCCAATCGCCATTCCAAGCCTCGCCATTTAGATACCATACAAAGTCCTTTTGTTGAATGCTAACCCCTGTTAAACCGTTTAGCCTTTCCTTAGTTGTGTTTGAAGACCATCCACCATTTGAAATGAATGTTCCTTTAGGACAACTGTAGGCGATTAGGTTACCGTATAGCATCATTATTTTACTTACTGATTTACCAAATGCCGAGAATCCATGGCTATGGCATACTATTTCGGTATTGCTTTTTTTGTAGTTTCTACTGGTTTCGAACGCAATACAAGCCTCTTGGGTAATTTTTCTCATAGTGTTATCAAGTATTTCCAATTATAGCAGGGTACGCCAAAGTCTAGTACCATATGGTGTTGCTTTGTAGTAGCCCCGAAGGACATTTACTTGGCAGAGAATGGTACTTTACCAACTGGCAACAATCCAAATGCTCTTTCTAGTTGTTTTTCTTCAGCAACTACTTGTTCTTCGCTGTAAATCCCTACTCGAATCGCTCTGTCTGATGGCAGATATTCTTGGAGCCACCATAAATAAGATTCATCACTAACTAGTTTCTGCACTAGTTCTTCAGTAGTCCAGCCATTACGCTTAATTCCGTCTAGTATGAATCCCCTGTAATCTAATAACATTTGACTAGTTTGATTCTTAATGACATCGACGACATGCCACTCTTGCGGGCCGCAGTTGTACTGGTGGTTCAATTGGAATTCTATTCTTGTGGAAGTCACTCTTCTTGGCATATCTTAATACCTAATCTATAACTAAGTAAGGTAGTATCAAAGCCTACTACCATATGGTATTGCTTTGTTTAACCCCGAATTGGGATTAGCCACCCCCCAGTGCCGAAGTACTAGGGGGGGCAGACGGTACTATGTACCTGCAACGGCTGGGAAACCGAGGATTATAACTAGTTAATTTATTGGTCAACTATGTGCTTGATTTTAAGTCTCCTGCACCTTTGGACTATATTCCAAATGGCAGCCTTTTCTTCTTTAGAAGCATTTGGGTACATGGTATTTATTTTACCTTCCGTACCTATTACCTTTGTATGTTTTGCTATTTCTTTTAGGAGCATCTTTTCAGTTGAAGTAAGTTTCCTCATTCTAAGACCACCTCTTCAACTTCCAACGGCCAGCCATGACGCTTAATTGTCTTGGTAACTGTAGGTTTTTTCTGTCCATAATCATCCCTAGAGTATAGGGGCTCTATCTTCCTAGCATATTCTTCCGCTTTTTCTTTACTTAGCATATTCACCACTTAGTAATTCTGGGGTTTCTGCATTATGGACTAGGGTACCAAAGCCTACCATATGGTACTGGCTTTGTGAACCCCACGAATACGAAATCGGGAACAGTGTTCCGAAATTCGCTGAGAAAGGGCTGCCCTCACTGATGGTATCTTATCCCTACTAATTTAACTAGTATTTCATAGGGGTTCGAAAACCATTCCGATTTTGCTGTCAGTCGATTGCTACTACTACGGTCTTA
>Ga0181395_1000511_pt1 | contig 16440 bp, 4 predicted proteins | sample 18SPOviralmetaG_FD_130124 | JGI IMG/M metagenome (GOLD analysis project Ga0181395, IMG submission 130124) | Marine viral communities from the oligotrophic San Pedro Time Series (SPOT) site, San Pedro Channel, CA, USA - 18 SPOT_SRF_2010-12-16 | ecosystem: Environmental > Aquatic > Marine > Strait...
ATACCAACGTTACTAGCTGACACTATTAAAGCATCTTCTACATTTAATGAACCAGAGTAACCTCCTTGGTTTATATGTACACCCCAATAATTAGAAGTATAATTATTATTTCCTATTACTAAACCACCTCTTGAGGCATAACCACCATTATTAATATATCCGGGCCAATAACTACCAAATCTAACTCTTTCAGTACCATTATTAGATAATCCTATAGCTGCGTGACCATTTACATCACCAGTTAGTTCAAATAAATTTTGATTTGCTGAGTTTTCTACTGCTATAGCTCTATTGGTTCCCGATGTTGGATTTCCTTGATTAATGTGTATTAAACCTTGTCCTGTAGTAATATTAGATCCTGTTATTTGGATTGAACCACTTATTCTATGTACGTGACTTAAGTCATTTCCTATGAATACTTCATCAACGTATAATTCACTAAAAAATCTATTTGATTGTCCTAATTTAATATTACTATCTGAAGAAGGTATTGTGTTAGTTCCAAGTTGAATTAAACCACCACCATCTAAAAATAAATTATTATCTGCTTGAATTTGTGGATAGCCACTAATATTATTAATTTTTAATTCACGTCCTCCTATGTCAAAAGTAGCACTACCAGTTACTAAGAGACTACCAGTCATATTATGATTATCGTCTAATGTATCACCAAATTTAGTTGAACCACTTTCAAACATTATTGAAGCTGAAACAAATTCTGTGTGGAATTCTTGGGCTGTAAGTGTACCTGCTACTGTTACATCACCTGCAAAAGTGCTTGTGTCTGTACCGTCTACTTCTATTTTTCCGTTAAACGTTGCTGTATGGTTTTTTAAATAAAGTGCTTGTTGATTTCCTGCGGTTCTAAATGCTAACCTAGAATTACTGTGTTCATATCGAATTATAGCATCTCTATCACCTGCTGGATTATCACCTGCTCCTTCTTCATCTAAATCATCAGCAAAATATAGAGAGCTATTACTGGAATCACCAGAATAAATTGTTATTCCCCTTGAACCTATACCATTTCCTACAACTAAATCATCAGCCTCACTATTTGCTGTAAAAGTAGCTGGTGTAGTTATGTGGGCTTTTGTTGCTATTATATTACCACTTGCACTTATATTACCTGAGGCTGTTATGTTTGTAAATGTAGAAGGTGTATTTGTTAATCCAGAACCATCGCCTATAAACGAGCCACCTTTAAATATAGATGCTGTTATGGTTCCTATAGTTGCGTTTGATAAATCAATGGTATCACCGCTATTTCCTAATGTTAATGTGCCCCCATTTGGTGTGATTGTACCACCTCCTAAAAAGGTAAAATTAACAGGAGTACCAGAAGCTCCAACTTCAATATCGTTAATGGTTCCTTCTTCTCCAAAAATTACTGTACCATTAGTATCTATAGGATTAATAATAACATCCGAACCAGAAATTTTAATTTCTCCCTTCTTACTGTTATCACTATTGTAAAATTCTAGTGAATTGCCATTTATTACTCTTTGTTTCATATTCTAGAATCTAAATTTTCTAAATTTAACAGTTGTTCTAGCAGGGTTATCTAAAATAGGTTCTGTTCCTACTTTATGACCACCATCTACTGCCATTTTATTTGGGTCTAACAATAATTCCCAGTTATGGAAACTATTATTGTAAATATGTAAATCTTTAGGTTTTGAACCTTTTACTGTACAACTCATATTTTTATAATACATAAGCACACCTGAGTATAAATATGAAAATTTATTAAGTATTACTTTATACTCACCAGGAGTTGCTGTTATTTCTTTTTCAAAAGTAAAAGTTTTATAAGATTCATTAAAAGGAACTAAAGTAGCCGTACCTATTGTTCGAGAATCTGGACCTATAACTATTATATGCATTCTACTACTTACTGCACTTCTTTGGTTATAAATAGTTCCTAAATGTGAATAATGATCAAAAGAAATATTAATTCTAACTGTTTGGGGTTGATATACATGGAACATAACTTTAGCAACAGCCATTACATTTCTATTATGGTGTAATGTGGTGTATTCAAATTCGTTACTTGTTCCTTCTTTAAGCATTATAAATCCTCTATTTTCTCCTACATGTATATTGGGTATGAAATAAGAATTTGGATCTTTTGTAGTTAGAGTGTTTGTTACACCATCATCATGACCCGATCTTTGTGAATTTATAGGAAGATTTACACGAGACCATTGGCGTATTGCATTAGGATAAACAAAAGGATAAGCTTGTGGATATTCAAATTTATTAGGAGTTAATTGTGCATCATATGCCGAATTTAGGTCCCTAAAATAATTTTGACCTAACCCCCAATTAAATTTATTATCATAAAATTCCCAAGTTTGGGTATTTAAACTATTAGCCCCAACATCCTTTGGATCAAACTCAAAATAATCACCCCATCTATAGTAATTATTTCTTATTTTATTAAGTCCATGATTAAAAGTCATATCAGGGCCACTATGGTAATGAACAATTATATATCTAGTTGAAAAATTTAAGTTTCCTGTAGATAATGATTGTATTCCTTGTTGGACTCTTGGTAAAATATAGTAACCATATACAATATTACCGTGGTGAGTATTAGTGTCATATTTTCTATAACCCATTTCTGAAAAAGTATTAGAATTAATTACAACATTATTTCTAAAAATCATTCTACTACCACCTTGGTAATTAGACCCATATTCTATCCAATTAAAAACACAATTTGCAAATTCAGCATGACTAGTACCTGGAGAATGAGAATACCATCTAAGATGTTCTCTACTATTAGAACCTTGATTCATAACAGCAACATTGTAACATTCTACTTTATGATATTCATCATTATTGTTTGAATAATAAAGACCAAATGGTATATAATTATCACTTTTTACTGTGATACTTCTATTTAATTTAACTATTAGATCATTTTTAAATACTCTTTTTCCTTCTATAGTTTTATCTAAAGTAATTACATTACCATTTATAGCTGTGATTTTAAAATTATGATCAAATCCCCCTACATAATCTGAGCTGGTTTCACTTCCCGCTTTGGCATTAGTTCTCCAATTACCATAATTTATATAAGTATATTCACTACTAGGATCTGTTAAATGGTTTATAATACAAATAGTATCTCCTACATTTAAACCTGCTGTATTATAAAGTTCTAGGGTATTACCTCTTCCATTAAAGTGATAAATCCCTAAATGAGAAATATAATTATTACTACTTGCTGACCCACCATTAACTCTAATTCGTATAAATCGAGCTGTAACAGCATCAAATGTAAATAATCTATGACCAGCTTCTCCTCTAGGTTTTCTAGTGTCGTTTGCTTGGGATTTTGCTACTGTCCAAGTATGACCATCATTAGAATATTCTACACCAAAACCATTTAATGTTGCTGTTCTACTATTATTTGAAGCAAAATATCTTCCACATATACTAACTGCGTCAAAAGTTACTTGTTTTCCTAAATTTAATTCAAAATATCTATCACCACTATTTAGTGTTCTAAAATATAAATCATAATCGTTATCCATTTCAAATAAAGCTCTTACTCTTGCTCTTGAATCTGTAGTACTTGAATTTTGATATAAATCTAAATCACCTTCGTTAGACCAAAAAGTTGGTATAGTTATATTAGCTATAGCACTTGGATCGGTATAATCTATATGTTCTGCATAAGCTCCACCTAAGTTTTTATATCCTCTTGTATCTTTAATAGAATATGCTGTTTTTACTATTTTTTGATCATTAGGATGAGTAACTATTGTTCCAGTTTTATATATTTTAGTATCAGGAGGCATAGCTGCCGAAGTGTCTAATAATAATTCTTGAACGTATTCTTCTACTACCATTGAACGTATAGTAGAACCATATCCTCTAAGATTTAAAGTTATACCTCCTGCTTGGTGGTTTGTTTTTGTTACTGCTAAATGATGTCCATTCCAATAGTATTTTGCATCTAAACGCACAGCATCTATTGTCATAGTAGATGGTGAAGTTCTTTGGGGTGTACCATTAAATGGAGAATTATCAGTGTCTACTTGTGAATAATCCTCAGTTTCTGTACCAAAATAAACATCATCACTATAAATCCCTATATAAGGACCTTGTGAATCATCTGGTGCTGAATAGAATGCTCTTACTCTTGATCTTAAGTAAGGACATTGTCTAATTTGAACCCCCACCATTAAATCACCATCATAACTAGGTCTATGACCCCCAAATTGAGATCCTGAAATTGTTACTTTTACATCTCTTATTTTAGTGTCTTTAAGAAATATTCTTCTATATCTAGAATCGCTTGTACCATAAGCATCATGAAAACCAGATGAGTCACTACCTGTGGTAATAGTTAAACCAAACGAACCTGTTATTAAATGACTAGTTGCAGCATAGTCTACACCTGAACCTGAACCTATATAAGGATCTATCATAAAATGTTGTAAAGGATCTGTGTCTGTAGCAAAATCTATATTTTTATAGGGGATTAATTTATCTCTAACTTTTAAGATTGTTGCAACAACACCTGTTTCTGTTACTATTTTTTCTCCTTCTCTAAAATTATTATGTCCACTTCTAACAGTTATTGAGGTTCTTTGACCTGCAAAATTTTCTACTGTTCCTTTTTCTCTTAAATATTTGTCTCGAGAAAAAGAATTACTACTTACAACTATACCTTCTTTAGCAAATATCTTTTTTACATATATTTTATTTGATCCCGTAGCTACAACTTGTAAAGTTTCATCGTGGTCATTAAATTTTTTTCTATGTGCTCTTGGAAATACAAAAGATCCTGAGCTTCTTTGATCCGTTAAATGAGCCCCCCCATCATTACTTGCAGATCCATAAGTGTAAAATTGGGTTGTATTGTTACCATCAGGAGATATATTTACTATATGATCGTCTTTTGATTCATGATAAACAGAAATAAAATCATTTTTATTAAAACCAGTAGTATCATCAACTATTAAAAATCCAGCCCCTACTGGTGCGCTTTGAGATACGGATGTTCTAGTTCTTAAATCTGATGAGCCCGAAATTAATATATTACTATAGTTATGACCCTCACTATGATGGATTAAACCAGAGTTTCTTTCTGTAGAACCAGTTAAACTAGCAGTTACATTACCTAATACTTGTAAATCTCCATCTTCTACTTCTATATATGCGTCTGCTGGATCACTATCTAAAGCTATATGTGCATTATCTTTTATTACAAAAGTGGCTTGATCTCTAACAATTACTCTATAAACATGCCACTCACTAGAACCTGATAAGTACATTTTAGTACTATCTTCTCTAAAAACAGGAGTATTGTTTTTTATTATCCCCACAAAACTACCAGTATCACCTATTGTCCATGTTGGAGATTCTCCTTTTGGGTTTGCATAGCTTGAAGAAATTCTACAATTAAAAAATTCATTATCATCTATACTATCGTATGTGATTTGTACTATATGACTACTTGGGGAAGTGTATGTGAAAAAAGAGCCAGAAGTACTAGGAAAACCTGATGTACTATCAACTTGGATACTTGATATAGAACCAGTCCAATAATGGTAACCACTACCTTCATTAATTTGTGTAAAAGTAGATGTTATAACTGCTGTGTCTGCTTTACCAGGTACAACACCACCCTGCCATGCTGCTGTATCGTCCCAATGGAGTTCTCCTCCGTGTGTTACACTTGTAATAGTTGCCATTAACTAAGTTTTTCTTTTAATGTGTTTAAAATTTCTAATTGTTCTTCATAACTTTCATTTAAGTTATCTTTTATTTCTGTTGTCATATCTTCATCTGAATCTAATTCTTCTATTCTTAATTGAATATTATCTATAGTTTGTTCTATATCAGATAAATTATAAGATATACTAACATTTGCATTTACTCTTAAATTATCTTTATCTACAGTATATCCACTATTTATTTTTAATATACCGTATATTGCTAAATGTTTGTAATTTATTTTTCCTAAAATCATATTATACTGTTCTTAAAGATTTATATGTTATTATTGATTGTGAGGGTATGCTTACTAAATATCTTACTGTGCTTGTGTCTACTTCTGCATAGTCTATTGTTCTATTTAATCTAATACCATCTGTAAATACTTCTAAATATTCATAACCTCCTGAAGAAGTCATGTATGTTAAAGAATTTGGTAACGTCATTGCTGTGTTTGTAGTTAAACCACTTGAAGTTACTGTGTAATATTCTACTTTAGGTACACCAACTATATAACCTACACTGTCATCTTCTCCTGGGTCTGATGTGTGCATTTTTAAACTTTGAGATGCATCTGTAAATAGGTAAGATGTTTGTTGAGCTTCATTTTCAAATTGAATAACTCCTGATCTAGGTGAACTACCATGATCTGCATGTAAAACTAATTCCCCCCTATCGTTAGCACCTCCACTTGCTAATTCTAATTTACCATTAGCATTAGAAGTAAAAGAATCCCAACTAGAATCACTTAATCTAAATCTTAAAGTATGGTTTGGAGCTCTAAATGCGTATGCTGAAACATCTCCACTTGCACTTACATTACCTGAGGCTGTTATGTGATTAGTAAACGAAACACCATTACCAGAATTAAAGGTCATTATATTAGTACCAGTGGTTCTATTATTAATAATACCAAATTTACCCATATAAGCTCTTACAACTCCTGAACTACCCTGACCACCAACATTAATTTGTCCTGTAACTTCTAATCTAGTATTAGCTTCTGTTAAAGAAGTAGCTCCTCCTAACATTAAGTATTGTAAAGAACCTGTTCCACTTGCACTTATATTACCTACTACTTCTAATTTTTCATCTGGTGAAAATGTTCCTATACCTACATTTCCAGATGAAGATATTGCTAAATGTTCAGAAGCTGTTGAGCCATCATTTATAATCTTTAGAACATCTGTTCCCCCATCATATGTAATAATACCTTTTACTGAACTAGCTTCAGCAAGTTGTATTACAGCATCTCCACCATTCCCACCATCAACTACTAAAACTGCATTTTTTCCTGAGAAATCATTTTCAATTTTTAATTTAACATCTTCATTTGCGTTTCCAAAAAGATGGAGCTTTGTTTCTACACTAGGACTAATTGTACCAATACCTACTTTACTGTCAAAAAACCCATGCCCAAACGAACCTGTCGAAGTTGCACTTGAACTTATATTTCCTGAGGCTGTTACTGGAGCTAATAAATTTATTCTTTGTCCATCTAAATCTATTGAACCTACTCCAAAATCAGCGTTATTTTTTATAAGTAATTGATTACCCCTTGCAAGTATTTTTGTATTATTATTACTTGATGCATTTGTAGAAAAATTTAAATAATTAGAAGTTCCACCAGTTCCTTCTACATGTATAGCTCCATGTACTTCTAATTGTCCGTCAGTTGGGTTATTAAGAGTAGTACCAATAGCCATTTTGTTTGCTATTATAGTTCCACTTGAACTTATATCACCTGAGGCTGTTATGTTACCATTTACTTCTATACCAGTGTCATGGACTGTTTGTATTACAGTATCACTATGTTCTATTTGTAGATTACCAGCTGAATTAGATAAATCATCAGGGGATTCAAATATTTTAATATTACTCCATATAAGTCCTTCTTCATTTCCAGGATCATTAAATCTAAGTTGATTAACTCCAATAATATTATTATTGTTTAAATCTAGTGCTGATATTGCGGATGCATTAGTAAATTCAATAGTATTACTTATCTGCATGTTAGATGCTGTAATATCATTAGCTATTACATTTCCACTTGTACTTATATTACCTGAGGCTGTTATGTTAGAGGAAATAGGTGCATTAAGATTTATATTAGTGGCGTCTATTCTTAATAATCCATTATTATCTGTTACTATAGCTCCTAAAAATCCTGTTCCTCCGTTTTCAAATCTTAATTGTGTAGGGCCTGTGGCTGCTGATTTTATTCTTACACCAGTATTACCACCTGATTCTACGTCTAATGCGTATGTAGGTGTGGTTGTTCCAATACCAACATTACCTGAAGAAGAAATCAACATTCTAGTTGCTAAGGTTCCTCCACTACCATCGGCACTTCTAAATGCCCAATGATGTGATCCTGAAGCTGGGTAACTACTGTCCCATATTTCAAAATAGGTTCTTGCTGTACCATGGTCAGTTTCGTCTTGTCTGTGAATAAAGTGAGCGTCTCTATCTAGTGTTTTAAGACCTATATATTGACCCCCATCTCTACCAACTCTAATTTGGCCTCCTCCTGTAGGTGAGGCTGATGAAGTTGTAAATACAGTTAAACCAGCTTGGTCTTTTGGGTGTTTTATGGTTAATTGTTCTTCACTTGCATCATATTGCATGAATGTATTAGCTTTTTCACCAAATACTTTAAAATCACTACCATTACCATCTGCACCTACTGTAATTTTTCCACTTGAAGTTATATTACCTACTACATGAAGTTTTTCAGATGGTGAAGATGTTCCTGTACCAATACCAAGATTACCATCATCATTAAGAATCATTTTATAGTTAGAATCTGTATCATTAAAAAATGCTACACCAGCGGTTATTTTACCTATTATAAAATCATCTCCAGGTCCTGCAAATTTTACACCTGGTGCATCACCAGTTAATAGTACTCCGTCAAAACCATTACCTATATCTGCCCCATATTTAAAACTGTCAGATCCATCTACTATATGTAACTTGTGTGTTGGTGTAGTTGTTCCTATACCAACACTACTGCCTGAAATAACCATAGTATCAGCATTTAATTTAGAATCAAAATTAATTGTTCCTGCTGTATTACTTATGGTAGTTCCACCACTAGCTGATTGTTTCCATTCATTATATTTAAATGTATTAGAAGTACCACCTGCAGTAAAATTTAAAAAATTACTAAAAGTTCCAAATTCTAAACCAGTAGATTGTAATTTACCACTTGCACTTATATTACCTGAGGCTGTTATATGTCTAACAGATATATCTGGTGTGCCTGTTAAACCGGTAGCATCACCTGTAACTGCCCCCGAAAAAGAACCCGTAAATGAAGCAGCTGTTATACCACCACTTGCACTTATATTACCTACTACTTCTAATTTTTCTCCTGGTGAAGTTCCTGCTCCTATACCAACATTACCACTACTATTAATATACACAGCATTAGTGGGAGCATTATCTTTTATACGAAATACAAAACCATTTCTGTTCCAGTTATATATTCCAAAATCATTAGTAGCACTAGAATTTATTAACCAACCTTGATTACTAGTTCCATTAAAAATTGATAAACCATTTTCAACTTCTAATGAAGAATCATTATTTCCTACAATTTTTGTTGTTTTGGTTCCTACTGATCGAGCAAGTATACTTCCTGTAGTTATTAAACTACCTGTAAATTGGTGTGTATCATCACTTGTATCACCAAACTTAGTTGAACCACTTTCAAACATTATGCTTGCCGAAACAAATTCTGTGTGAAATTCTTGGGCTGTTAAAGTACCTATTATTGTTAAATCCCCAGTATTAGATAAAGTTGCTACATTAGTACCTGCTGTGTTTCTAAATTTAAAACCACTATATGAGCTCCATTCACCAAATCCCCCACCATCTTCAAGTCTAAAATATTTGCCTGAATTTTCGGTTCCTATAATTTTACCAGGACTTGTAGCTACAGAACTTAAATAAATATCTTTTATTCTTAAATCACCACTTGCACTTATATTACCTGAGGCTGTTAAGTCACCTGTTAATACTACTCCTGTATTACGTCGTAATTCTAATCCTGCATCACCACCATATAATTTCACTTGGGCAGCATTATTTCCAGATGAATTAAATAAATCTATTCTACCTCTATTAGTATATTCTGAATATATTGTTAATGGATTATTTCCTTTAATTGAACTAATATCTAATCTACTTGCACTTATATTACCTGAGGCTGTTATATGACCTCCGGGACCATCTATTACTACTGTATTTGTTCCGAAGGTTGCTGTTCCACTTGCACTTATATTACCTTCTACTGTTAGTTTTTCTGGTGGTGTAGATGTTCCTATTCCTACTTTTTCTGTTCCTGCATCCGCAAATATAAGATTATCGTTTGAATCTCCATCTACTCTAAAGTCTACATTAGCATTAATAGGATTTATTACAACTTTATCATCAAATAATTTAAGAGTTTGTACATTATTACTAGTAAAAGTAATATCATCATCATTAGGACTTAAAAAATCAATATAGGTTTGAGAATTATTTGCAGATTGTACAAAACCATTTATTAATATACCCCCACCAAGTGTTAAATTTCCTGTTAATGTATGGGCATCATTAGAATCTAATAATAATTTTTGTTGGGCTGCTCCTGCTTTATTTGCAACACTAAAAATTAAATCTGAAGATATACCATCAGATGCACCCTCACTTACAACTGCTTTTATTGCGGCTGTTTCTCCTGCTGTTCTTTCATCTAAATCACCTATTGAACCTGATTCTGCTACAAACCTTATAGAACCTAAAATGTCTCCTGCTTGTGGTGGGGTTATAAATCCTAATGATTCAAGTTTTTCTAATATTGAATTTTGTTCTGCGGATGATAAACTATTAAAATAATTTGTAGCTGCTACATCACTTGCTAGAGAAATACCAATTGTGTCTAATGAAAGTTGATTAATAGTTACACCTCTAGAATATTTTAAAACAAATTCACTACCAGTTGTAGCTGAATTTACGTCTCTATCAAAACTTTCAATGTTACCTTCTTGATTTATTTTTAAACCTTTTCTAGCTCCTGGTCTTTGGAATTGAGCTGTATCCACTACAGCATCAAAAGCTGATTGGGGGTCATCTGTGTTAAAACCAATATTACCACTTTGTGAAATGTAAACTGAATTAGTATATCCACTACTACCTGAAATTTCAAATGTTAAATTAAATGAACCTGGTACTGCTCTTATTCTTGCTCTTTCTTTATTATCGTTATAGTCTGCGTGTTGAGGATCTTGTTGGGTAGTTTCATAAAATCTAATTTCACTGTCTTTAATTTTAATAGGTCTACCTGTTGTTGGTTTTGTAATTATTTCATCACCCTTAATTGAACCTGATACTTCAAATTTAGCTCTAGGATCATCTGTTTGTATACCTACCGCACCTGAAGAAGAAAAATACATTAAAGTAGGATCGGTTCTTCCTGAATCTATAAAACCTGGGGAACCAGTACCTTGTCTAAATACTATAGAATCTGTTTCAGTAGATTCATTAGCTGGTCCTATAAGTAAAGATGATGATTCAGGACTTACTACAAAAGCTTCCGCAAAATTAAAACCTCCTGATCCTGAAGTAGAATAAGTTGCTTCTATATTAGATCCTAAAGGTATTGCTCCTGAACCTGTATATACTGTGGGGGTTACTGTTATTTCTCCTCTTATATTTGTGTAATTTATTGTTGTAGTATGTAACGTAGATGTGTTTGACTTACTTGCTGATATTAAACCTGTTTTATGAGGACGAGAAGAAGTTATTGCATCATGTATAAGTCCCCCTAAAGCTATACCACTTAAACCTGATGTGTATTTAACATTTACAAATTCTATGTTGTCTGTAGAAGATCCTGTAAAATACAAACTTGAGCTTTCGGGAAAAACAAATTTTGGATTGTTTTTATTATTAGAAGAAGTATATTTAGTTTGAATATGAGATTGTGAAAAAAATCTAATTACTAAATCAGAATTTGAATTACTACCACTAATAAGAGTAAACCTAATGTATGGATTTAAAGTTGTATTATTTATAATATTTGAAGGAAGACTACTACTTACATTTAAATTTAATGATGCTGGGGTTGCATTATTAGATGATGTTACATTAAATAAAGAAGCTGAAGGAATAAAACTAAGAGTTCCCCCTGGTGTAGCTAATATTTGATTTTGTAATGTAAAATTATATTGTGGCATTTTTTATCTATTTATTTTTTTAAAGTGAATTAATAGCTCCATTTCCTACTGAAATTGGACCAACGGTATATATTTCTTCTGTACCATCACCATTATTATAAATATAATTATTATTAACTGGGTCTGTTTTAGTAAGTCCTCTAAAGTCTGACATTTTAATATTTATAGTTCTATACTCATTATTTCCTTCTACTACTGGGTCTAATGAAGTACCACTTATATATCCTGAATTTGCCATGTTAGTTATTCCAGGAGCTGTTCCTATACTTATTCCCTTACCAAATTGAACAGAATCATTATAGTGTTTTAATCCCTGATTTAGATTACCATAAGCATTATATCCGTCTAAACGCCCATAATTAGAATTAGTGTTTGCGGGGTTAGTAATGTCTATACCATGTCCTGATACTAAGTAATTATAGTCTAGGAATTCATTACCAAACAATGTAAAATGGTTATTAATATTATTGTCATCCATTTTATGTACTCCAATATAATAATATGAACTATATAAAAGTCCACCTAAATAAACATTTTGATAATAATTAGTTATTGCATCTACCATTTTAGTAGCTACACCAGTATTGTTAGAGGTATCTACACCACTATAAGCATCTAATGTGTCTCTTATACTTCTATTATTTGCTGGCATTTTCTATTAGTTTTTTAAGTTCATCAATTTGTTTTTGTTGATCTTTTATAGCTTCAATTAATAATGGAACTATTTTTTGGTATTTTACTGCCTTATAACCATTTTCTCTAGTTTCAACTACTTCAGGTAAAACTTTTTCTACTTCCTGAGCTATAACTCCAATATCATGTCCCTTATACGTATCTTGTTTTTCATTCCAATCGAAAGTGTAACCACCGATTTGTAAAATCTTTTTAATAGGATTAGAAATTGGTGTAACATTGTCTTTTAAACGTTTGTCTGAGGAATAAAAGGCAATAATATCACCACCATGTACTTGTAAGTCTGTACCATCATATACTAAAGTAGAATGTGATTCATATAAATCAGTACCACCACTAGTATCTCCTGATGTTATCAACTCTCCAGCATTACCACCCGGGTCAAAATTTACTGTTGTTTTTATACCACCACCTACTAAACTTTGGTCAGTTGTAGATATACCACCACCACCATCTACTTCTTTTGTATAATTTGTAGAAGCTGCACCTATATCATCAAGAACTTGAGAACCCGATCTGTATTTTACAAGTCCACCATCCGATACTAAAAACTTATCTGTGTCAGAACTAGCATTATTAATGACAGTTAATGTAAGACCATCATCACTTATTTTCATTTGTTCTGTTGAATCAGCTGTGTCATCACTACCAATAACTTTAGTACGGAAAGTTAAGTAAGCACCATGATTATTAATACTATCATGAGCTTCACTTGCAAAAGCAAATATACCTGCATCTGCTTTTATGTTTGTGTTATTATCATAACCGGGATCATCAGAAGCAAAAGCAATACTACCTAGTAAATCGTTTGTATTTGTTGAGACAGTATCATTTCTTGTAATTAAAATACCACTATTAAAAGGATCATGAGTATTAGTGGATCCTGGTTCTATTTTTATATGAAGAGTGTTGTATGGTCTTGTGTTTGAAGCAAAACCAATTCCATTTTTTCCTAATCCTACTAAACCATAAGTGTTTGTAGATGTTTTTCCTACTACAAATGCTTCCTCACCAGCATTTTGATAAGTTAATATATCATCACCAAATATAAACCCATTATCTGTATCACCATCATGTAAAACCTGATCGCAATAAATTTGATTTATATTAAAAATGTCTGTTCCATCATCTCCATATATATTACCACTTGTCCTAATATCCCCACTTGCACTTATATTACCTGAGGCTGTAATATTATTGATATTTTTTATATTATTTCCACCTAAGTCTAAGTCTTGAGTAGCTGTGTGATTACCTAAATTATCGGCACCACCACCACCACCATAACTTCCTGTTCTAAAAAACTTACCTGTAGTAGTATCGTACACAACTGTTTTAAAGTTAGCATCACTATTATCTGCTACATTTGCAAATAAATTTCCACTTGAACTTATATTACCTGAGGCTGTAACATGACCACCTGCCCCCCATGTAAATCTTGTAGTTGATCCTTCTTGAAGTTCTAATTTATTTCCTGTAGAATTATGTCCAAGTTTCCAATGACTAGGGTTTCCAAATTTTATATCTTTATCATTATTAAGTAAAATGTCTACTGCAGGATTAAAATTATTGTTGTCTAGTAAAACATAACTAACACTATCATCCGCAGATCTTATTTCTAATTCTTGTGAACCTATGTTTTCAAATGTAAAACTTTGAAGATTACCAGCTGCCCCTAAAGTAAATTCATCAGTTATATGGAAATTGTCAGTTGCTTTAAAATTTGAGGCCGTAATATCACCATTTGTTTTTATAAAAATATTATTACCTACTGTTAATTGTGTTGCTATTGAAGCGGAAGTTCCTATAGCTAAAGATCCTGTTATTGATGAATCTCCGATTCTTTTTCCTGTATTTTTAAATGTAGGTATAGAAGATAATGTTGCATAAGCAAATTCTCCTGTACTTGTATCATAAAAAACAGAATGTGGATGTCCTGCTGATGGTAAATTTGGTACTATTAATTTACCATCTACTCTTAAATTACCTGATGCTGTTGTGTGTTGGTTACTATTTCCACCAAGTGTAATAAATGTCCCATTATATGCCATTTCTCTATTAGGTGATCCAACTATAATAGTAACTCCATCATTTTCTAATATAGTATCATAAACTCCACCTCCAACTGGTCTCATTATTAAATCACCATCTAATTTAAAGTTTGCTCCATGAATAGTTCCACTTGAACTTATATTACCTGAGGCTGTTATATGGTTTGCGGATATACTATCACTTAAATTAACACTTTTTATAAAAAGATCACCACTTGCACTTATATTACCTGAGGCTGTTATGTGGGATATATTTGATGCATTTCCTACTTGTACATTACCATAAGAAAGTAATGAATTTTTACTTGGTCCTGGATTATGAATTGTTACAACATTAGAAGCACTTGCATGGAATATTGATCCTTGATTTGAATTATCCTTAATAATTAATCTTCCACTTGCAGTTATAAATCCTGCTGTTTCTAAGTTATTAAATTTAACATTATCTGTTGGTTCTAAATTTAAATCTTTATTAACTCCATTTACAGTTAAAATTCCTTGAGAAGGTGAAGTAATTGCAGAAGCTGAAACTAAACCACCAGGGAAATGTACTTGAAAAGCATCATTACCTTCATGGTAAGATAAAAAACTTGTATTTTGGACCCCTGCTAGATTTTTAGCAACATGTGAAAATGTGGTTTTAAATGTATTATCAGTATGAGCAGATCCTGAAGAATAAGCTATAATAACTTGATTTGGTTTTACATTTAATGGATCACCACTGCCATCTACTTTTTGTTGGAGATTTGTTAAATTTAATCTCATATAAAGATCAGAAGCACCACCACCATTAAAAATAGAAGTAGCAACACTAGCAGTTGCGGCATTACCCACACTAGATTTTACAAATGATAATCCACTTGTGTTTTCATCAATTGAACTACTTAATATAAGTGAACGTACAGTTCCATTAGCTATTGATGCTGTAGATGTAGATGTTAAAAATGAGCTAGTTTGAGAATTTTGTATATAAGAACTTAAATCTTGATCTCCCGTATTAATTCCACTTAAATTTGAACCTGATATTATTCCATTTGCACTTATATTACCTGAGGCTGTTATATGTCCCGTATGTCCAATTGTTAAAGTATTTGTAATATCTCCACCATCAGGTTCGGTAAAAAATTCTAAAGCTGTACCATTAGTACCAACTTGATCTAATCTAATTAATGCTCTAGACGTATTATCATTAACTGTAAATTCAATTCCTGGATTATCTGTTCCTGCTGCACCTTGAAGACTTAATCTACCATCAAAACCTGTTCCCTTTACATTAAATGAACGTAAAAATGAAGCACCTCCAAAACTAGCAGATGATGCAAATATTTTTGAATTTAAACTTGCACTTATATTACCTGAGGCTGTTATTGGGTGGTTAAATGTTATAGTAGAAAGCTGGAATAAAGCAGCTGGTGTAGCGGTATGTGCATATATTTCTACTCTACCTGCCGTACCAGTTCCTGATTGTCTTCCTATTTCAATTACATCAGCATTTGAAGTACCTAAAAATAATTGTGCTGATGGGTTGATAGTTAAACTATCACTTGCACCAATTGTACTTATTGTTCTATCACCACTAAAATTTAAATCACCCCCTAAAAAGTTAGTACCTGTTCCACTTGCACTTATATTACCTGAGGCTGTTATATGTTTAACAACTAATTCTTTCCATTTATTAGCTGTTCTACCTAAAGAAACAGCTTCATCTGTAGTAGGTCGAAATATAGTAGTAGTAT
>Ga0181395_1000512_pt1 | contig 16439 bp, 14 predicted proteins | sample 18SPOviralmetaG_FD_130124 | JGI IMG/M metagenome (GOLD analysis project Ga0181395, IMG submission 130124) | Marine viral communities from the oligotrophic San Pedro Time Series (SPOT) site, San Pedro Channel, CA, USA - 18 SPOT_SRF_2010-12-16 | ecosystem: Environmental > Aquatic > Marine > Strait...
AGAAGCTAAGACAAGATTAACACATACCGAAAGAGATGAGTTGTATGAAGGTCGTGTTAATCCAATTGCTTCATTTCCTGGACAAGGTGTTGTTGTTTTCGGACAAAAGACACTACAAGGTAAGCCATCTGCATTGGATAGAATCAATGTAAGAAGATTGTTAATTAGACTTCGTAAGTTTATTGCAAGTTCTTCAAGATTCTTGGTATTTGAACAAAACACTGCTGCTACTCGTAACAGATTCTTAGGAATAGTTAATCCTTTCTTAGAATCAGTTCAATCAAATAGTGGTTTGAGTGCATTCAAAGTAGTAATGGATGATTCAAATAACACTCCAGATGTTGTGGATAGAAATCAACTGGTCGGACAAATCTTTATCCAACCTACAAGAACTGCAGAGTTCATTGTATTGGATTTTGTAATCTTACCTACAGGAGCCGCGTTCCCTGAGTAAGTCTAACTTATACATATAAAAACGTAATGAGAAACCCCATTTTTTTAGTGGGGTTTTTCTTTATATAAAAAACTTCAAAAAAACTATGAATAATGATAAATAAGAAACTATTCATTTTTTTTAATTTCATGATATTTATTAATGTATAACAAAACCTAACTTTAGGAGAATAAAATGGCTGATATTTTAAGTGCCGATGAAATCTTTTTTACCCCGTTTGAACCGAAAACAAAAAATCGGTTCGTGATGTACATCGAGGGTATTCCATCTTACTTTGTAAAAACAATGGCTAGACCATCTATTGAATTTGAGGAAATAGAATTAAATCATATAAACATTAAACGATACTTAAAAGGTAAAGGAACATGGCAACCGTTAGAAATAACAATGTATGATCCAATTGTTCCAAGTGGTGCACAGGCAGTTATGGAGTGGGTTAGATTACACCATGAATCTGTTACAGGTCGTGATGGATATAGTGATTTCTACAAGAAAGAAATTACATTTAATCTTTTAGGACCAGTGGGTGATAAGGTTGAAGAGTGGATATTAAAAGGTGCATTTATTCAAAGTGCTAACTTCAATGATTTAGATATGGCTAACGGAACAGATGTGGCAGACATTAGTTTGACACTTCGTTACGATTATGCTATCCTATCTTTCTAAGAGGTAAGTATGAGTTTTTTAAGAGAAATGTTGTCAAGCGATGCGAAGGTGTCATCCAAAAGGGCTGTCGGATTCGCATCGTTTTTCATGTTAATATGTTGTTGGGGTGCAGATACCTTTACAGCATTTGAGGTCAAAGACAAAATATTAGAATGTTTTATGTATATATCCGTTGTCGGATTAGGAGTAACAGCTGCAGAAAAGTTTGGTAAAAAGTAGAAGTCCTTTCTACTTATTAATATAGTTATAAACAAAATAGGTTTTAATTCATTAGGAGAATATAATGTCAGAAAAAAAATACGCATTTCCTACAGAAGTGCTAGCATTACCGTCTAAAGGTTTGTTATACCCAAAAGACCATCCATTAAGTTCAGGTCAAATAGATGTAAAATACATGACCGCTAAAGAAGAAGATATATTAACATCAACTAATTTAATTGATAAAGGAATTGTTATAGATAGATTACTTGAATCTGTAATTGCAGATCCAAAGGTTAAGTTAGATGATATGTTGATTGGAGACAAGAATGCTTTAATGTTAGGTACTAGAGTATTAGGTTATGGAAAAGATTATGTAGTAGAGATAGAAGATCCAGATACTACTTTAAAGGTAGAGTTTAATATAGATTTAACTAAATTAGAATCAAAAAAAATTGATGATAAAATGTTTAAATCTGGAGAAAATAAATTTTCATTTGAACTACCTAATAGTAAGGCAAATATAGAATTTAAACTATTAACTCATAGTGATGAGAAAAAGATAGAACAACATATAAAGGCACTTTCTAAAATAACTAAAGCAACAGGTGTTAGTAGTGAACTAACTACTAGATTAAAAAATACAATTATTTCAGTAGATGGTGAAACAGACTTTAATACCATTAGTGATTTTGTAGACAATAGATTTTTATCATTAGATACTAAAGAATTCCGTAAGTATGTTGCCGGTATTACACCAGACATTATTTTTGAAACAGAATATGAAAGTCAAATAGGAGAACTCCATACGGTAACTATACCGATAGGAGTTGGGTTTTTTTGGCCTGACACCTAAACATAAGGAATACACTCACCAAGAAGTATTTACTTTAATACATTATGGTAAAGGATTTACCTTTAATGATGTATATACTATGCCATTACATTTACGAAAATATTATTTAGAACAAATAGTAAAAGTAGCTAAAGAAAAAGAAAAGGCTATGAAAAAGGCCAGATCTAATAGAACGTAGTATTCATAAAATACATTATTTTGATATTTATTATTGAATACATCAATTCAAAATAAGGAAGCTATTATGAGTAAAACTAAAGAAACTATAATACGATTATACAAAGAAGGGTTGTTAGATAAATTTTTTAACGCCATAGAAAAATCAATTAAAAAAATGTCCGATGCTGAATTTGAAAGGGCTAAATTGCAATACGATAAAGACTACCAAAGAATAATGAAACGCCTTAGAAATGAGTCATCTTTTTGGCGAAAGAAGTAACTGGAATAAATAATGGCAGACCAAGAATCAATAGACAATGCTAAATCAGATTTAGCGATTAGAAAACAAATCCTTGAAGTAGATAAGGAAATACTTGCAACGGCCAAAAAAATTAAAGCAGATGGTAAGAAAGCTTCTGACGAAGATATAAAAAAACTTCACAATCTAAAAGAACAAAAAAAATTAAAAGAAGATATTTTAAATACAGAAGAGGATTCTTTAAAAACACTAGGAAAGGAATCTAGTTTAAACTATGACATAAATGGTGCAGAGAAAAAATTAGTTAAACTAAAAATAAAAAAAGAAAAGTTAGATAAGTCAGGTCTAGACAAAAGTAGTGACGAATATATACAATTGAAAAATAGATTAAATGTATCTACTGGTATTGTTGAATCTAATATTAATATGGCAAGAACGATGCAAGGTCAACAACAAATACAGGATAAACTTCTTGCCAGTTTGGGTATGAGTAGAATGGCCATAAAGGGTATGGTAGCTGGTATAAAAACAATGACTGCAGTTATGTTGGCTAATCCATTACTAGTAATAGGTGCACTTCTAGCAGGTGCGTTAGCACTGATTATAAAATTTCTTCGTTACACTCAATCGTTAGCAAAAGAGTTAGGTATATCTGCTGTACAGGCTAGAGAACTTGCTTTTCAAATGAAAGCAGCAGAAATAGAAGGTAAACTTCTTGGTTATGATGCTATACAGACAGCTAAAAGTTTAGCTAAAGAATTTGGTACAATGAAAGGTATGTCCGTAGAGAATGTAAAGACTCTCGGTAGATTACAGGCCTCACTCGGTATCTCTACTGATACTTCTGCTAAGTTAGCTAAAAACTTTATGACAATAGGTGCTGCTAGTAATATGGCAGGTGCCGTAGATAAGATGAAAGAATTTACTGCTTTAGCAATAACAAATGGAGTTGTTGCTGGAGATGTTATGGCAGATATTGCAGATAACACAGAAGTATTTGCTGAATTTGCAAAAGACGGTGGAACAAATATAGCTGAGGCCGCTGTACAGGCTAAGAAGTTGGGTATGAGTATTGCTACTACAGCTAAAATGGCTAATTCATTATTAGATTTTGAATCCTCTATTGAAAAAGAAATGACAGCTTCGTTAATGATAGGTAGAAATATCAATCTAAATAAGGCTAGACAACTTTCGTTAGAAGGAGACTTGGCTGGAGCAGCTAAAGCAGTTGTAGATCAAGTAGGTGGAACAGAAGCATTTAATAAAATGGATGTATTACAAAAAAGATCAGTTGCTTCAGCAGCAGGATTAGATGTATCTGAATTGATGAAATTGATGAGTGGTGAAGGTGGTATGGATGTAAAAGACGCATCTGCAGAGGCTACTAAACAAGTAAATCAAAGTTTAGATATAACAAATCAACTTATTGCCAAATTGGCACCTATCCAAAACATGATACTTGAAGTATTAGAAAAGACTAGAGAGGTCATTGTTAATATGTTCAATTGGTTAATGGCAAATCGAAAAGAAATTGTAGATAAGTTTAACAAACTTTACCCTCTTTTTATACCTTTACGATTTATTTATAAAATCGCCAACATGACACTTAAACTAATGGACAAAACATTCGGTCCTATAGTAGGTTTTTTTAAACTAATAGGTAAGGCTATATCTATCTTAGCTGATAAGATACCTTCATTTGGAAAAATATTAGGTGGAGTAAAAAATGCTTTAAGTTTTACAAAAAGTAAGACCGCAGAAGTAGCCGCAAAAGGAGCTAAAGCAATAGGAATGGAAGGTGCAGAAAAAGTTGCTCAAAAAGGAGTTTCCAAAGCTTTAATGAAAATGGGAATGAAAAAGATACCTGGAATAGGATGGGTTCCTGGATTATTCTTTGGTGCGATGAAAGCCATGCAAGGAGATTTTACGGGTGCCGGGTTGGAAATTGCTAGTGGAGCAGTTGGTTCACTTGGACCATTAGGTATGGCAGGTTCAGCAGCAATTGATGGTGTCATAATAGCTAGAGAAATGGTTATGAGAAGTAAAGAAGCTGAAGCTGCTAGAAAAGAAGATGCTAAACAAACAGCAAACTCGGCTGCAAGTAAAGCTGAATCAGATAGAAAATTTCAACAAGAACAACTTGACCTACAGAGAGAACGATTTGAATTTGAAAAAACAACAGCAGAAAGCGAACGTATACAAAGACAACGGGTTGCTGATGGTCTCCTCAATCAAGGTAAGGATTAAATAATGCCATTATTAGATATGACAACCGATATTAAAAGTTTTAACTACAAAAAAGTAGGAACTAAACAAGGTGAATATTTTGGTGAAGATACTGCTACTGGATTTACTCCAAATAGAAATACCAAAGATGAAAGTGAGTTTATAAACAAAAACTCTATTTTTGCACCAAATAGTGTTAACTTTTTTAAAGATAAAAATGCTAAAGGTTTTACTTCAAAAAGAAGAGAAAAAAATCCTACTGAATATATTATAGGAAGTGGTAATGATTTTAATTTTAAAAATAAGAAAAATTCTGTTGATTTCTTTGATAATAAAATGGTAGGTGAAGGATTTGTAATTGAAAAAAATAAACAATTAAAACAATCAGATTTTTATGGTGCTAATACACCTGGTTATATAAATTTTAATAGTATGCAATTACCAAAAATACATATTGGTGTTGATTATATTACAAATATTAATGCTACAGGATTTACTACAAAAAGAACAACTAAAGATTTAGGACCAGGACTTGGTAGTGATGGGTTTATCAATGTACCAAATGGTGGAACTGCTGGTGAATTTATAATAGGAAGTGGTAACCTTTATAACTTTAAAGGAAGAAAACACTCTACTGATTTTGTAAAAAATTACGGTAATGGAGTTAACTATTCAGTTGATAACAAATTTACTATTGAAATTAATTCTAAATATAAAGAAGATTCTGAATATTCCGATTATCCTTTATCAGAGATAACAGGTGGTACATTAGATTTAAACTATTCAAATACAAATCTAAATGTACTAAAGAAAGCTAATTTAGTGAAAAATGATACAAGTATTTCTCGTTTTCCAAATAGGGTTCAATCTATACATTTAGGTGATAATCACAAGTATTCAAATATTCCTGTACTAACGGGAATGAAACAAAGATATGATACATTGGAAAAAACTGATATTAATGGAGTTAAGTATCAATATACTAAGTTCGGTGGTAATAGAGGATTACGAGCTGGACATAGTGATAATCCAGGCAATGCTAATATAGCAGGTCTAAATTTAATCAATGACCAACCATTTATAATAAAAGAAATTTTAGATGAAAATAATAAGAATTTTGGTAAATATGATGATTCAATTAAATATGATGAGGGTATAGCTAGAGGTGGGGTACTATTAAATGGTGTTAGGGTTGGTGAAGATATAGTTAGATTAGGTTCGTGGGCAACATCAACTCCTGGTATCTTATTTGGATTAAAACAGGTAGTATTACATAAAGGACTTCCTTTATTCGATGTTCCTGGAAATGCTAGAAAAGAAACAAGAAATTTTAATCCACTTGGTATATTTGGTTCGGCAGTACCAACAGTACATATGCCAAGACACGCTAATAGTTTAGGACAATTATTAACTCCAAGTGAACCTGGTAAATATAATGATGCTGATAATCCACCGGATAGTGGTTATCATTATGATCCTGGAACAGAAACTTCTTTGGGTTACAATAAGACTCTGAATCCAGTATTTTTATCTGATGTTTCAAGTCCCCAAATGCGAGTTAGAGAATTTAATAGTGCTGAAAAATTAGATGGAGGAACAAATATTAAAGCAGCTGGAGCGTTTGGACTTGGTAGTGGTAAAGTTAGGACAAATAATGGTAAATTATATAGTGTTGGGGTTTCAAATACATTACAAGTTCCATATGGTGGTAAATTTGGAAAACTAAACCAAAATGCAAAAGGTGAAGATAAGTTTCCAAAAGATTTTATAAAGTTTAAAATTAGAGATGCTGTAAATGGTAAGTGGATAATATTTCCTGCACACTTAGGTACAATTGCAGATAATGTTACTCCAGAGTGGACTACCGAAAGATATATTGGAAGGCCTGACCATGTTCATATATATACTGGTGCGGCTAGAAGTGTTAATTTTGATTTTAAAGTGGCTGCATTTTCAAAACAAGAAATACCAATTATACAACAAAAAATGAATGCCTTGGTTGGTTTGGGATATCCTACCTATAAAAAATCTTTTACCACAGATGATGAATTTAGACCAGTTGCACCGTATATTTATTTAACCATTGGAGATTTATTTAATAATGCTCCTGGATATTTTAGTTCAATAGCATTAACATTTGAAGAAAATTCAACTTGGGAATTAGATGATGGGTTACAAATACCTCATTTTTTTAATGTTTCTATTACGTTCACACATATTGGTAAGTTTTTACCAACTACAATTAGTAAACATTACGACTTTCCTAATTTACAACAACATGAATTAGAATATGGTGTATTTAAAGGTGATCCAAGAGGCAATCAACTTGCACCAGAACTTGGTGATGTTAGTTTATTATATAAAGCTGGGGATTATGTAAAGGGAATGGTTACAGAAGAAGTTAAAAATCAAGGTAATAGTTGGATAAAAGAGACATCAGCAAATATTACAGATACTTTAGCCGTAGGAACAAATACTGCGAAAGATACTTTAAAAAGAACATTAGGCTTTGATTAAGGAATAAGTGATGAGTAGATATAGAAGTACAAAAATAATAAATGATTCAGTTACTAAAAACAAAGTACAAAAAATTACAGAATATCCACATATAAAATTTAAAGATACTGATATTATTCATATAACAAAATTTGATGAAAGTTATATGAGTTTAGCCCATAAATATTATAATGATCAATCTTTGTGGTGGATAATAGCTAGAGCAAATAGAGAATTTAAGGGTATTATAAAATTTAATCCCGGAACAAATGTTATAGTGCCACTTGAAATAGAAGATATAATGGACAATTTAGATGTTGTAAATTCTCAATTTGAGATAATGGATAATGATTAAAATATGAAATATAAAAACATAGATCCAGAAATTCAAAAAACTTTATTTGACAGAATAGATGCGATTAATAGAAACGATAACCTAATAACAGATCATTTATTTCCAAGAAGTGATATCTTAAAAGATGCTCATGTTGAGGCTATGTTGGCTAAGTCATGTTGGGCAAGAGTACATTCATCAACAACTGAATTTAAACCTGGTGAAAATGAAAATGAATTTGAAGGAAAGGGTACATTGTTTAGATTATCTAGTGCGTTTACCGGAAAAGGTAGAAATGCACAACCTTTAAGTAGTAGAGAGAGTAAAAGTGGTATCTCGAAAACATCAGATGCTCTGAATGGTAGAGGTACAGCTAGAGCATTAACTTCGGAACCAGATATGTATAATAGTGACGCTCAATCACGATTTAGGCCTCATGCTGGTATAACAGGAATAAGTACTAGCTTTAAAGGTTTAACCATTGTTGAAACTAAGATTGATTGGGTATTTTGGGATATTGAACAATTTGAAAAATATGAAAGTGCCTTAATGAAACATGGTAGATATATTATGGTGGAATTTGGTTGGACAACTCCAGTTATATCTGGTAGTCCTAGATTTGAAAATATATCTAAACTTTTGGGTTCATATACTAATATAAGAAAAAAAATTAAGGATGCTGGAGGAAACTACTTTCAGACATTGGGTAAGATAAAAAACTTTAATTATAGTATAGGAACTTCTGGTCAATTTATATGTAGTACTGAATTATATTCAGGTGGTTCAGATATAATGGGCAGTAAAGTAGAATCTGATCCAGTAAAAGTTAATTCTACAGCTACTTATGGTGAAGAGAAAGTTGGAAAGGCATTGAAGAAAAGTAGTATTAGTTTTGCGAACTATATGAAAACTTTAGATGAACAAATTAGAGAGGATCAAAGTGATAGGGGAAAATTTTATCACGCATCAGAAACTTATTCGGCTGTTGCTCCGAAACTACCACCACCACCAAAACCTGGTTATAATAAAGGATGGTGTAGTTGGGGTTGGTTTGAAGATGTGGTTTTAAATACTTTTTTTGGATTACATGAAAAAAATCCATCTCAATACATATCAAATGATGAAACTAATAATCCATTTTTGTCTTTTATAAGAAGCGGTGGATTTTTTGAAGATGACCGTTGTAGGTCACATAGTAGTATAGCGACTTTAAGTAAAGATATAATATTACCAGGTAAAACCAAAGGTTTAAAGGCATTAGAAGAAAGTGCAAACAATGATGAGTTAAAAACACTAAGTAGTTTATATAAAGAAATTGACCAAAGATTTGATCCATGGGAAGATAAAAATGGAAATGGCATAATAAGAAATTTCGTATTTAGTGCAGAATATTTACAGAGGTCATTTTCAGGAGAAATATCATCATTAAAACACGCAGTTAATAAATTTTGGTCAGGAGTATCTGGTGTTTATGGTGGGTTTTGGGATTTTAAACTTTATCAATCAACTGATAATTTAGCTAGAGTTGGAATAGGAGAAGTTAATAAAAATTCAAATAACTTAGTTTCTGATAGTACAACAAAAGATCCAGGTAAACGGTCAACTAGATCGAATCCTAATAAGAACTTTAGATTTTCTGTATATAGTAATAACTCATTATTGAAAGACTTTGACCTTAATTTAGATACAAGTAGTGATATGGCCACTAGAGCTATGTTTCATAGTAGTAAAAACTTTGGTGAAGAAGGAGATTTAAACGAACAACAAGAGTCTTTGGGTATTAGGGCACTTGGTAGTTTGGGTAATACAACTATGAACGGCACTTTACCTAAAGTCAATATTCCAGATATACACTTAACCACTCCTATATCTGATAATAAAGTTGTAGTTGCAAAATCTAACTCACTAGCCCATCCATTTACTGCTACAAAATTACAAATAATGGATGTAAGTGAAGCAGCTAGTTCGATAATGAAAAAGATTTTATCTGATTCAAACAAACAACAACAAGATGCAGAGTTAAAGGTTAGAGATAAGGAAACTTTAAAAGAATATGGAGATGGTTATTATGAGTTTAATACTTCCGAAGATGGTAAAACGGTAACTGATTTAATTTATGATATCAAAGGTAATGTCTTAGAACCATTTTCAAGAACAATTAAGGCAGTTATGAATGGTGCGATGGTTGATCCTAAAACAGATGAGGCAACTACAGAACCATTAATGCCAGTAAAAGTAAGTTTTTCTATGAATGGTATAGCAGGTATTGAACCTATGGATTTATTTACATTAGATTATTTACCTACAGCCTACAGAGACAAGACTTGTTTTGTAGTTATGTCGGTTTCACATAATATAGGACCTACTGGTTGGACAACTAAAATAGAGGCAAATATGGTTCTTGCAACTAAGACTTTATATGAAAATGCTGTTGGTAACTTGACCAAAGAACAAGTAAAAACTTTTAAGAAATTTAAAGCAAATCAACTAACATCTCTTCGTGATGCTGTTAATAGACAAGATGAAGAAACACCAAAGGAAAAAGCTTTTACAAAGGATGATTATATTGCCAAAGCTCAAGCCGATTTTGATGCAAAAAGAAAAAGTGAATCAGCATTTTCTGAAATGGAGGGTAGTGATCCTGATATGGTTGTTGAACTAAAGAAAAGTGGTACTGGTTAAAATAAATTACATTTTGAGGTTTTAGTTTAATATATATTAATAAACAAGGTTATAAAAAATGTTAAAATCCCAAGTATTAGACAAAGGTTTTATCGAGGTTGTAGATTCGCTCGGTAATGACCTTACAGTAGTAAATTCAGCTCGCGTATCATTCGGTAAAAGAAAAACAAAATTTGATAAATCAGATGAAAGATTGGTTCGCTATCTTGCCAAATATAAACACTATTCACCATTTAGACATTTACAAGTACAATTCCATGTAAAAGCACCAGAGTTTGTTATGAGACAATGGTACAAGCATGTAGTTGGTATTGAGACTACATCAAATTCATCCACTAAAGACCATGCTTGGAATGAAATTTCAGGTAGGTATGTGCCAGTAGAAGAATTCTATGTACCAGAGGTTTGGAGAAAACAAAGTGAAGATAATAAACAAGCTTCAGATGGTGTATTGGATGACTTACAACAAAAAAGAATGAGTATGAATTATCGTGTATTTATGAATCAAGTTGAAATGGCATATGAAACTATGATAAATACTGGTGTTGCAAAAGAACAGGCAAGAATTTTATTACCTTTATCACAATACACCGAAGTATATTGGACAGCATCTTTTCAGGCCATTATGAATTTTATAGAGTTACGAGATGAGAAAACTTCACAAATAGAAATACAATTGTATGCTAAGGCTATGAAAGAATTGATGTTTGATGTATATCCTAAAACAACTGAAATATGGAGTAAATTGTATTGGGAGAAGTGATTGTAGTTGATACAATTGAAAAATTTGAAAGACTCAAAGAGGGTGCTACTAAAATACCATTTTTGTATTTACAAATATATTCAGATGTAAATAAACACCCATTAGAAAATAGAGTTAGTTGTTACTATATAATGTCTCCTACTGGTAATGAATATATTGTACCTGTTAATCATATTGAAAGTGTAATTGATTGTAGTGAGAAGTTAGAAACCAAAGAGAAGATTGCTATTTATGATTTGAAAAGTCACGAACATAACGCCGTGATAGTGGCTAAAAATATTTATGATTTGAATTGGAATAGGTATATCAAAATAAATAAACCTATTGATACTACTGAATATTTAACCAATGCTCATAATTTCTATTATAGAACACATTACGATAAAGAAAATGTAAATGATATAATACCTCTGGTAAAACATTTGGAATATTTTAAAGCTCTTGGTAGTGAATTGATGAACTATTTGGAAACAGATGATGACCAAACTATATTAAGTACATTAAAAGAAGTTGAAAAAAATGGTTTACAAACAACAGACAAGGTGGTTTATTCAGAGTATAATCCATTTACAAGTACTGGTAGACCAAGTAATAGATTTGGTGGATTGAATTTTGCTGCATTGAATAAAAATGATGGTAGTAGAAAGAAATTCATTAGTAGGTTCGATGGTGGTTGGTTAGTGGAGTTTGATTATGATGCATATCATCCGAGATTGATTGGTGATAAGATAGGATATGAATTTCCAAAAGATAGTGTTCACGAACACTTTGCAGAGTCGTATGGGGTTGATTATGATGAAAGTAAGGCATTGACATTTAAATACTTGTACGGTGGTGTTCCAAGAGAAATGAGAAATCATCCATTTTTTGGTAAAGTACAAGATTATGTAATGTCCTTATGGGATAAATTTATCAGGTTAAATTCAACGGATTTCTTAAAATCTGATATTTATAATAGGAAGATATATAGGAAAAACCTACTTGATATGAATCCAAATAAATTGTTTAATTATATGATACAATTGATGGAAACAGAAAGTAACATTGAGATATTGAGTGAGTTGTTGCCTAAGATTAAAAAACATAGTAGTAAAATAATACTTTACAATTACGATTCTTTTTTGTTTGATTGGGATGTAGAAGTTGATAAATTAGACTACTTAAAAAAAGTAAAGGTTATTTTAGAACGTAATGGTAAATATCCCACTAGTGTAAAATTAGGTAGGAATTATCACGAGATGGAAGATATAACGGAGAGGTTTGTATGACAATCATTGATAAAATTTTATTAGAATTATCCGCAAGAAAAGAGGTAGAAGATGGTTTACCAGATTTTACAAATGAAAAACACTTGATGGCATTGAACCAAGTCTTAATTGAAATGAACTGGTCAATGGAAGCCAGAGGTGAGTTATTATATACATTGATGGAAAATGTTGATCCAGAAGCAGAAGTTAAATATACAATTAAAAATAAAGAAGGTGATGAAATAGAAAAGACCACCACATATAAAAATGCCATACAGATGGATAAGAAACATCCTGGATACATAGCTGCTAAAAAATTACAAGGTGATTCTGATAAAAAAAACGATGATGAGAAAGATGATAGCTCAACACAATCCATAAGTGGTAAACCAGATGAATTCGACAGAAACTCAGCGGTCAATAATAAAAATAAAAATGTAGTTAAGAAGAAACCAATGAATAGAGAAGATGTAGATTCTTTGGATGGTGATGCTAAAAAGAACTTTTTTCTACCTAGTGGTCATAAAGATAAAACCACTGCTCCAGGAACATCAGCATCTGCTATAAATGAAATGGGTACTGGTTGGGGAATGACAGTTTTAAGTGATAATCCTAATGCTACTGATAAAGAAATTGCAGATGGGGTTGAGAAGGTTATGCAAGAAAATGGCTTTCAAGGAAGTTTATCCAAAAAGCACAGAGAGTCAATAGCTCGTTCTGCTAGAAGAGAATATGTAAGAGTTAATCAACATATTAAAAATACAAAAATGTCGGAAAATACTAAAATTTCTCATGTTTGGGGTTCTAAACAGTCTTTGAGTGCTGTTGAAAAAAGGTTGATAGAATTAAAAAATGGTAAACCACCAGTAAAAGAGGTAAATGGCATTTCTATTGATGATTATATAAAAATTGTAAAAGGCGGTGGTGGCGGTGGTGATCCAACCGATACTATGATTGTGATGATTGATGAAGATTCTAAACCACCAAAAGTTGAAATATTACATACTTCAAATAAAATGTCAACTAAAGATATACAGTCTAATTCTGGACCAAGAAAGTCATTGGATACAATGAATAAAAGGTTAAAGGCTAAGGGTATAGATGAAAGTAAAACACTAAAAAAGGCATCTGATGATATTGAAAAATTAGATAAAGAAATAAATACTACGGTTGGTGAAGAAACAGGTAAGTTTAGTCAAATTATGGATAATGATGATTATGCACAGAATGTACTTGACTCGTTAACTGGAATAGATGGTCCTGTACAGGTTACCGCCAGTGCTGGTAATCCAGATAAATATTGGAAAGCTCCTGTACTAACTAATTCAGTTGTAAAGACTGCTATGACAAAGAAGTATGGTAAGGATTGGAAAAATCAAATAACAGATGCGGATAAATTAGAAATAGTTAAAATGTATGCAAAAGATGTTAAAAGACAATTTGATGATGGAGAAGAACTTGGTAAGGGAGATATACGAATTTTATCCAAAATAGGTGCTGGAATGGAAACTATAACCGATGGTAATGTAGAAGCCACTTTCAATGAAGAAGAAGTTAATAAATTATATCAAAAACAATTTAATGTAATGAATAATGTTAGAAAAAAATTAAATGAAAAACATGATGGTGCGGGTGATGATTTATTTAAGGAAGAAATGATAGATAGATTACATTTAAATGTAGCAGAGGGACATAATCCTGGTTCTAAAAAAGATGATCCTTCTACACCAGATGTTGATGAATCAAGTAGTGGAATACCTGCAGATCGATTTGAATTAAATATGGGAAGAAATGAAAGTCCAATTAAATATCACAAGGAAACTGGTGATATGTACAAGAGGATTGGTAAAAAATATATCAAAATAGATCCTAAAACCGGTAAACCATTTACTCCAACTGTAGAAGCTAATACGGGTCAGGTAAATGAAGGAAATATTGCCACTATAGCTACTCCAGAAATAATAGCTGGTTGTGTTACTGGAAAAAAGGCTCCGTTAGATAAAGATACATTGAAAAATAATATAACAGTTAGTGAGAAAACAACAGAAGAAATATCTATAACTGGCAAATCGAGAAATCAAACTTATATTATTTATGATATGAGTGATCCTCCTAAAGAAATATGTAGACAAACTCTTAGGTCAAAGACAGGCCTAGGAGGCTCTACTCAGGATACTCTACAATGGAGTGATGATATGCAGGCGTGTATGCAAAGAAAATCTTACTTAAAAGCGAATAAGAAATAATGAAAACCCAACTACTCTGCACTTTCGTAAAGAAAGATCAATTAGATAAGATAGTCAATATCATTATCACTTGCAATGAGATATTGTATGATAAGGTATATATCTTTTCCAATAAGGAAGATCACAATCAACTGATTTGTACTTATAATGTAGAGTATATGGAAAATTTTCAAGAGGGTATTATAGATACCATTTCACTACATAGAAAAAAACAAACAAATACGTTATACACAATAAACGCTTTAAACGAAGTTATACGTTCAAAAAATAATGGAGTATTGGATAAGTCATTTCAAGTAGAATGGAATGAATATCAAAATTCATTATTACTCACAAACGACTCTGGTCTTAATATTATTAAGACAAAAATACATAAGATTATAAATGTTAACGATTGGGAAGTGGAATATTAAAATCTAACAAAAAACTAACACAAAATATTCAAAAAGGGTAGTTTTTTATTTTTTTTATTCCTATTTATATTGCGAATACCGGCTCGGATATACTAAACGTAATAAGGATAAAACACAAGAAGTGGCCGGGAGTTAACAACACCAAAATAAAAAGCGGAGAAACAAAAAGTGAAGTTATTAGTTTGTTTGTTATTGATGGGTATATTGGCAGCCCAAAATCCAATCGGAAGCCAACCACCACAACCAAAAAAACCTTTTGAATTAACCTGGTACGATATAAGAAAACAAATCCATTTAGATTATACTGGTGGATTAGTAAATGTCGAATTTACGGTAAATGAAGATGGTGAGGTAGAAAATCCAGTAATCTTAGATACATTTAATATATCTTTGAATGAGGTAGTTTTGGATAAAGTTAGACAATCTAAATATTATCCAGCTACTCAAAATGGTAGACCTGTAAAAGTAAAGTATTCATTGCCTATTAAATTTAAGTAAAAATAAAATACATTTTCAGGATTTTGTCATATATATATTAATATATGATAAATTTAAAAGGGTTCAACCGATTTTTAGTTTCCACCTACTCTAAACTTAAAAAGCGACCGAACCCTTTTTTCTTTGCTAAAATGCAAAATAAAATGGTTTTTAATGAATCAAGTTGATATATATTATAGTATCAAGGTTGTACTTGATTAACAATTAAAAAATAAATAATAAATAATAACACATAGGAGAATGAAAAATGGACTTATCCGCAATAAAAAAGCGACTCGCTCAACTACAAACCACAAATAACAGAACATCCAGTCTTTGGAAACCACAACCAGGTAAAACACAAATTAGAATTGTGCCTTACGAATTTAATCGTGACAATCCTTTCATTGAATTGTTCTTTCATTACAATTTAAATAATCGTTCTTATCTATCACCTATCTCTCATGGTCGTCCAGACCCGATTGAAGAGTTTTCACAAAAACTTAAAGGTTCAGGTAGTAAGGAAGATTATCAATTGGCAAAGAAATTGGAAGCAAAGATGAGAACCTTTGCACCAGTTGTTGTTCGTGGAGAAGAGAATCAGGGAGTTAGGTTTTGGGGTTTTGGTAAAACTGTTTACCAAGAACTACTATCCATTATTGCTGATCCTGATTATGGTGACATTACCGATCCTGTAAATGGTCGTGATGTTGTTGTGGAATTTATCACTGCTGAAGAAAGTGGTGCTAGTTTCCCAAAAACCAATATTAGGGTTAAGCCAAATCAAACTGCAATATCTGATGATCCAGATGTTTTAGAAAAAGTTAAAGCTCAACAAGAGATTGGTGAGATTTATCAAGAGTTAAGTTATGATGACTTGACTGGAGTTCTAAACGATTGGTTAAATCCAGATAACAATACAGATGATTCACCTTCACAAGTATCTACTAAAGAATTAGCTTC